>OLRV01001811.1_pt1 | contig 17535 bp, 13 predicted proteins | sample 1672421 | NCBI WGS metagenome assembly OLRV01 (sample SAMEA3136684, study PRJEB25190) | human gut metagenome | biome: human gut; feature: human-associated habitat; material: faeces | place: Austria | collected 2013
GCCTGGCGGCGTTCCGGCGGTTCTGCCGAAAAAATCAGTGCCTTAATTACAATATAATTACAATAGAATCAGATGCTCCGAAAGATTTTGTTTTCTTACTTAATTGCGATTCACTTCTTATTGTTTTCTAATGATCTTGCTGCTGCCATTCCCGCTTTAGTTCTTCTGTTCCTTTTAGGTTTGTTTATTTGCTCAGTAATTAGATTTGTATTATTCTTATCATTTGTATTATTCATGTTATTTGTATTGTTCGTTTTGCCTTGTCTTTCGATTTCTGCTGCTCTTGCTGCTGCCATTTCTGCTTTAGTTCTTCTGTGTCGCTTTTTTGGCTTTTCAATATCTGCAGCGATATCTTTTTTATTATTATCTTGGCTCTCAGATTCTAATAGTCTAGCCGCAGTCATCTCTGCTTTAGTTCTTCTGTGTCTTTTAGGTTTTACTTCAGGAGTATTTTCTGACGACTTATTTTCGTCCTTATTATGTTTAATTATCTGAATATCTGTATGCTCTGATAACAATTCAGGCGTGTATATATTCGATTTAATATTATGATTTTGTATATCATTGCGATTTACAGACTTATTATCTGGATTTATACAAGTAACTAACTTAGGTTCAGAAGTTCTTGGAGTTGAATGTCCTGTTGTAATGATTTCTCTTATTTCATCAGCTCCTGCACCAGCGTCACCAGGCCGCTGACGCCCACGCCGATGTACACCACCTGCCGGGCCACGTCGCCGGACATCTTCCGGCTCAGCCGTGTACCTATCCACAGCCCCAGCAGGATGCACGCCATACCCAGCCCCGCCATAGGCAGCAGTGCCGCGCTGAAATAGCCCCGCACCGTCCGCATGGTGAAGTTGATGAGGTTGGTGGTAAAGAACAGGAACTGCATATTGCCTACATACGTTTCCTTGCTCCGGGCGATGGCGACGAAATACAGCGCCATCATAGGCCCGCCGATGGTGAACGCCCCGGCGCAGCACCCGGAGAAGGCGCTGCACACCAGCCCCGCCGCCAGGCCGGGCTGGTCCAGCTTCACCCGCTTGGCAAAAAGCAGGAAGTACGCCGCCAGCGCGATCAGGAACGCCCCGAACAGCGCCGTCAGCACGTGCAGGTCGAAATTCCCCAGCAGATTGATGATGACCAGACTGCACGCGGTGTACAGCCCGATGGGCAGCGCGATCTGCTTTACATCGATGTGCTTGCGGTACATCCACGTCATGGTGCCGGACTGGGCCATGCAGATCAGCGCCACGATGGTGGGCGCAATGGTCATGTCGTAAAACGCACTGGCCGCCACCATCATAATGACCGCCGCGCCAAAGCCCGTCAGTGGCTGGATCACACCGCCCGCCAGCGCCGCCAGCCCCATCATTGCATATGCCATTGCACGCACCGCCTTTTCTGTCATATTCCCGGCTATTATAACAACTTCACGCAGGAAAGGCAATCCGCAAAATGAACATCCCCCAGCCTGACGGCCGGGGGATGTTTGTTCAGCTCTTCTTTTTGCCCAGGTAGGCTTCCTTGATGGACTCGTCCGCCAGCAGCTCCGCGCCGGTGCCGGACTTGGTGATGTTGCCCGTTTCCAGCACGTAGGCGCAGTCGGCGATCTTCAGCGCCATGTTCGCGTTCTGCTCGATCAGCAGCACGGTGACGCCCTGCTGGTTGACGGTGCGGATGATGTCAAAAATACCCTGCACCACCAGCGGCGCCAGACCCAGCGACGGCTCATCCAGCATCAGCAGCTTGGGGCGGCTCATCAGCGCGCGGCCCACGGCCAGCATCTGCTGCTCGCCGCCGGACAGCGTACCGGCCAGCTGCCAGTGCCGCTCCTCCAGACGGGGGAACAGCTCATAGACCCACTTGATGTCCTTCTCGATGCCGTCCCTATCCGTCCGCAGGTACGCGCCCGCCTTCAGATTCTCCAGCACCGTCAGGTTGGCGAACACCCGCCGCCCCTCCGGGGACTGGGCGATGCCCGCCTCCAGGATCTTGTTGATGGGCTTGCCCAGCAGTTCCTGTCCGTCATAGGTGATGGAGCCGCTGTCTGCCTTCACAAGGCCGGAGATGGTCCGCAGCGTGGTGGACTTACCGGCGCCGTTGGCGCCGATCAGGGTGACGATCTTGCCGTCGGGTACCTCAAGGCTGATGCCGCGCAGCGCCTTGATGCCGCCGTAAGACACACACAAATTCTCAATCTTCAGCATCTTCTGCCACCCCCAAGTATGCGTCGATGACGCGCTCGTTGTTCTGTATCTCCTCCGGTGTGCCCTTGGCGATCAGCTTGCCGAAATCCAGCACGTAAATCCGGTCGGCAATGCCCATGACCAGGTCCATGTGGTGCTCGATCAGCAGGATCGTCTTGTGGAAGTGATCCCGGATCTCCTTGATGAACTCCGCGAGCTCCAGCGTCTCCTGCGGGTTCATGCCGGCGGCCGGCTCATCCAGCAGCAGCAGCGTGGGCTCGGTGGCCAACGCGCGGGCGATCTCCAGCCGACGCTGCTTGCCGTAGGGCAGGCTGGTAGCCAGCTCGTTCTGCACATCCTCCAGACCCACCACCTTCAGCAGTTCCAGCACCTCGGCGCGCTGCTGCATCTCCTCCTTGGCGTTCAGGTGGAACGCCGCGGTAAACAGATTGCTGGTGCGCCGCATATGCTTGGCGATGAGCACATTGTCAAACACCGTCTGGGTCTTCCACAGGCGGATGTTCTGGAAGGTACGGGCCATACCCAGCGCCGTGATCTTATCCGGCGTGGGGGCCAGCACATGGTCGGTAAAGGCATAGGCATCCAGCGCCTTCTGCCCCTCCTTCCACGCCTTCAGCGCCGCCTCGTCCAGTTCCTCCTCCGGGGCGAACTGGACGGTGTACATATCGGCGTGCTCGCCCTTGTACATCTTCTTCATCTTGCCGGTGGGATGGTTTCGCACGATGCACGCCTCATTGAAGCGCACCCGCCCGTTGGTGGGGGCGTACACACCGGTGATGACGTTGAACGCTGTGGTCTTGCCAGCGCCGTTGGGACCAATCAGCGCCACGATCTCGCCCTCGTTGACCTCCAGATTCAGATTGTCCACGGCTACCACGCCGCCAAACTGCATAGTGACATTTTCAACAGATAGAACGCTCTTGCTCATTTAGACGCCACCTCCTTCGCCGCTTTATCCTTCTTCTTGAACAGCTTTCCGAAGAAGTTGATGATGGCATCCCACGAGAACTCCCTGTCGCCCATGATGCCCTTGCGGAAGAACAGCACCACGATCATAATGATCACCGAGAACACCAGCATACGGAAGCCGCCGCGCATGAATGGGATGTTCACACCCAGATAGGGCATGGGGTCATCCAGGAAACGCAGCCACCATTCGGAGCAGGCGATGTACAGGAAAGAGCCCAGAATGGAGCCGGTCACGGAGCCAATACCGCCAATGACCACAATCAGCAGTATCTCATAGGTCATGGTGGAGGTGAAGGCGTTGGCCTGGATACTGGCCTGGAACATGGCCAGCAGCGCGCCGCTGATACCGGCAAAGAAGGAGCTGATCAGGAACGCCTGCATCTTATGCTTGGCCAGATTGATACCCATAGCTTCTGCCGCCACCTCATCATCGCGAATCGCCTTGAAGGCACGACCGTAGGTAGAGTTGATGATCAGCACGATAATAGCGATGCAGATGCCGGAAACAATGAACGGGAACAGCACGCTGTCGAAGTTGGCGAACTGCCGCAGCAGGTTAGAGGAGTTGGTCAGCGGGCCCACCTTGTTCCACTGAATGATAGCGCGCATGATCTCAGCGAAGCCCAGCGTGGCAATGGCCAGATAATCGGACTTCAGCTTCAGCACTGGCAGGCCGATAAGCCACGCAAACAGCGTCGGCACCACGCCGGCCAGGATCAGACCCACCACCATGGGCAGGCAGAACTGCACGATACCACCGTCAAAATATTGATACACGGCAGCGCGTGAAGCCACGGGAATAGTCAGGATTGCATAAGTATACGCACCGATCATCATAAAGCCCGCCTGTCCCAAAGAGAACAGACCCGTAAAGCCGTTCAGCAAGTTCAACGACACTGCCACCAGGGAGTAGATCGCGCCCTTTTTCAGCACGGTCGCCAACATGGAATAGTGCTGGAACTTGTCCACATACAGCAGGAAAGCAAGGCAGACGGCGGCGAGGATCAGAGACAGCAACAGATTTCTTTTCTTATTGTTCTTCATATCTCACACCTTCTCCGTCAGTTTTTCGCCGAACAAGCCGTTGGGCTTGCACAGCAGGATCACGATCAACAGTGCAAACGTAAAGGCATTGCTGAACACGGCCATATCGGCGTTGGACTTGATAAGCGACTCGCAGATACCGATGATAAACGCACCGATCACCGCACCGGGGATCGAGCCGATACCGCCGAACACCGCCGCTACAAAGGCTTTCAGGCCAGGCATAGCGCCGATCATGGGGCTGACCTGACCATAGTTGGAGAAGTACAGAATAGAGGCCACGCCCGCCAGCAGCGAACCGATAACAAAAGTCACGGAAATAACGCTGTTGATCTTGATGCCCATGAGCTGCGCCGTCTCAAAGTCGCGGGATACCGCACGCATGGCCATGCCGATCTTAGTCTTCTGGATAAGAATGACCAACACCACCACCAGCAAGATAGTCAAAATGGGGGTGATAATGGTGATACGTTTGACATTCAGACTGCCCACCTGCATCACCTGGGTCAGGAACGGGATGTCGGGATACGCACGGGCGATACCGCCGGTGATATAGGTGGCCAGATTCTGCAGCAGATAGCTGACGCCGATGGCCGATATCATCACTGACATGCGGGGCGCGGTACGCAGGGGGCTGTATGCCGCCTTTTCGATCAGAACACCCAACGCCACTGTGGCAATAAGTACCAGGGGAATACACACTGCCATCGGCATCCAGGTGGCGGCATACACCATAAAGAAGCCCGCCATCATAAAGATGTCACCGTGTGCGAAGTTGATCAGACGCAGTATGCCATACACCATCGTATAGCCGATAGCGATCAGCGCATACAGGCTGCCCACCGTTACGCCGGAGAGCAGCAAGTCGATATAATACGCTGCGTCATGCATAAGTAAAGCATCCTCCTTATATGAATCTTGCGCTTTCGGAGACCGGGGGCGATGCCATCGGCATCCAAAAACGCAAGAGTCATGAAAGTTGCATTGTGAGGGGAGCGCACGCTCCCCCCACAATGGCTGTTATCCTACAATGAGGTTCGTCTCAGACTCGACGTATGCCGTCTTTTACTCCAAACCGTTGAAGGTGCTGAAGTACACAATCTCACCGTTCTCGATGGTCTTGATAACCGCGTAGTTCTTGATAGCGTCGCCGTTCTCGTCGAACTTCAGGTCACCGGTGATGAGGCCGGAGATCTCCAGAGTTGCCAGCGCATCGCGGATGGTGGCGCCGTCAGTGGACTGGGCCGCCTCGATCGCGCCCACAGCTGCCATGTAAGCGTCATAGCCGCAGGGGGTCACGCTGGAGATAACGTCGGACACACCGCCGTTGTTCTCCACGCGGGTCGCATCCTCAGCCACCCACTTGGTGAAACCGTCCACGAAAGCCTTACCGGCCTCATTGGTGGTATCGGCGGCATCGAAGAAAGCGGAGAAGTAAATATCGGTAGCCTTGCTGCCGGTACGCTGGGCGATGGAGATGTCATCCCAGGTGTCGCCAGCCATGATGGGGCAGGTGATGCCGGCATCGCGGGCCTGAGAGATAATCATAGCCGCGGTCTCGATGGAAACAGGAGCAAAGATGCCGTCGTAACCCTCGGACTTGATGGAAGCCATGATAGTGGAGAAGTCAGCCTCGCCCTTCTGGAACTCCAGAGTGGTAGCCTTGCCGCCCAGACGCTCCATCTCCTGACGGAAGTAGTTGCCGAAACCAGCGGAGTAGTCATCGCCGGATTCGATGATCAGGGCACAGTTGCTGCTACCCTTCTCATTGAACGCAAAGTTGGCCATCACAGCGCCCTGGAACGGATCAATGTAGCCGACACGGAAGTAGTAGTCATTGCCCGCAGTCACCTGGGGGTTGGTGCAGGAAGTGCCGATGGCAGGGATCTTAGCGCTCTCGAACAGAGGGCCGGCAGCAATCGCGCAAGCAGAACCATATGTACCGATCACCACAGACACACCCTGGGAAATCAGGGTCTGCGCGGCAGTGGGTGCCTTAGCCTGGTCGGAAGCATTGTCCGCATAGACCAACTGCACACTGTACTCCTCGCCGTTGATGGTAACGGTGGGCTTCAGGGAGTGGGCATACTCAATACCCAGGATCTCCTTCTTGCCGCCGCCGCCGTTCTGACCGGAAGTGGGCTCAAACACGCCGATCTTGACGACCTTGTCGCCGGAAGCGGAATCATCACCCTTCTGACTGTCGCCCTGCTCACCGCAGGCCACCAGAGACAGAGCCATGACCAGCGCCAGCATCATTGCTAAAAACTTTTTCATGGTAATTCCTCCTAAATTCACCTTGCAGCGGTCAAGTCTGTCGACCGCTCACAGAATATGTGTATTTTAGCGAAAATATTTGGCAAAAACAATTGTAACAACCTCTAAAAATCACAGCTTTTGCATCAGCGACATGGCGTTAAGAATCCGTAATGATCGCCAGTATGTCCTTGTTCAGAGGACAAACGCCCTGTGTTGGTAAACTTTCCCCCTTGATTGTCTCCCTATGGCGGACGGTCTGTCCCGTCATTGTGCACAAAACCGGTGCCGCTTTTGCGCAAAAAACCGGCGGGCGCAGATGCGCCTGCCGGTTCCGCATATCGTTATATCACTCTCACTGATGGCTTTCGCCGCTTTGCGTGAAATATGTCTTGAACGTATCGCCGTCCATGGTCTCATGCTCCAGCAGGTACTCCGCCACCGCCGTCAGCTCCGTCTTATACCGAGCCAGTATCTCACGGCATTTTTCGTAGGCCTCGTCGATGATGGCGCGGATCTCCGCGTCCATCTCCGCCGCCGTCTTTTCGGAGTAGGGGCGGGTGTGGGCCATGGACTTGCCGATGAACACCTCGTCGGTGCCGGCGTCAAAGGCCACGTTGCCCAGCCTGGACGACATACCGTAGGTGCCTACCATCTTGCGGGCGATGGCTGTGGCCCGCTGGATGTCGCTGGAGGCGCCAGTGGAGATATCACCCAGCATCATCTCCTCGGCGGCGCGGCCGCCCAGCAGGCCGGCCACCCGGTCCAGCATATAGCGGCGGGACAGGTAGGAACGGTCCTCCTCCGGCAGATAGATGGTCATGCCGCCGGCCTGACCGCGGGGAACGATGGTGATCTGATGTACGGGGTCCAGGTCCGGCAGAGCCTGCATGACCACGGCGTGACCGGCCTCGTGATAGGCAGTGAGCCGACGCTCGGCCTCGGGCACCACGCGGCTGTGCTTCTCCGGGCCGGCGATGACCTTGATGACAGACTGGTGGATGGCCTCCTCGGTGATGAAGCGCTGGCCGCGGCGGCCGGTCAGCAGCGCCGCCTCGTTCAGCAGGTTCTCCAGATCCGCACCGGTAAAGCCGGAGGTAGCGCGGGCCACGGAGCCCAGGTCCACATCCTCCGCCAGGGGCTTGCCCTTGGCGTGTATCTTCAGTATCTCCTCGCGGCCCTTGATATCCGGCAGGCCCACGAACACCTGGCGGTCGAACCGGCCGGGGCGCAGCAGCGCCGGGTCCAGAATGTCCACGCGGTTGGTAGCCGCCAGGACCACCACGCCCTCGTTGGCGGCGAAGCCGTCCATCTCCACCAGCAGCTGGTTCAGGGTCTGCTCGCGTTCGTCATGGCCGCCGCCCAGGCCGCTGCCGCGCTGGCGGCCCACGGCGTCGATCTCATCGATGAAGACGATGGCCGGAGCCTGCTTCTTGGCCTGCTCGAACAGGTCACGGACGCGGCTGGCACCCACGCCCACATACATCTCCACAAAATCGGAGCCGGAGATGGAGAGGAAGGCGGTATCCGCCTCGCCGGCCACGGCCTTGGCCAGCAGCGTCTTGCCGGTGCCCGGAGGGCCCACCAGCAGCACGCCCTTGGGAATATGCGCGCCCAGCTCGGTATAGCGCTGGGGATCGCGCAGGAACTGGACGATCTCCTCCAGCTCCTCCTTCTCCTCATCGGCACCGGCCACGTCCTTGAACGTGACCTTCTTGCCGTCAGAGGGGATATCCTGGATACGGGCCTCGCCGAAGCGGGCCATTTTATCGTTGACGGCGCCGCCGCCCAGGCCGCCCATACGGGCGATCAGGTTCATCAGCAGGATGAAGGCCATGGCCGCCAGCACATAGGGCAGCAGAGTACGCAGCCAGCCGTTTTCGCTGCCGGCGGCGTAGTCATAGCTGGTGATGACGCCCTTTTCCGCCTGGGATACCACCAGATCGTTCATGTCGTTATAAAACGTGTCGAAGCTGTGGAGGGCGCAGCTGACGCTGGAGCCGTCCTGCAGCTTCGCCACCAGGCGCGTGTCGGTGGCGGTGAAGGACTTGACCTTCTCCGCCGTGAAATAGGCGCGCATATCGCTGTAGCTCACGTCGCCGGAACGGCCGAGGTTGCCCACCACCTGGGTGATGAGCACCACCGCCAGCACGATGAACAGCAGCATGACGCCGCTGAAACGTTTTCTTTCCATGTCTCCCCGTCTCCCTTCTCAGCCGATCCAGCGGACGCCCTGCCAGCTTTGGTCACTGCCCACGGAGATGGCCACCAGCATCCGCGCCTGGACGGCCTCTATCGGAATATAGGGCTCGCCCAGCAGGCGGCTGTCGTTGGAGCCGGTGCGGTTGTCGCCCATGACGAACATACAGCCCTCCGGCACGGTGAAGGTCTTTTCGGCCATGCTGTCCGGCAGGGTGGTGATGCCCTGGGTGGGCAAATAGCTCTCGTCCAGCTTCTCGCCGTTGACGTAGGTATAGCCGTTCTCGAAGGAGATCGTCTCGCCGGGCAGGCCGACGACGCGCTTCACCAGGACCTTGTTCAGCTCCTCGTCCCAGAAGGTGACGATGTCGCCGCGCTCCGGCACCGGATCGGACACCACATAGGGCAGCCGCCAGCCGATCAGCAGGCACTTGGTGGGGATGGTGGTCTCCATGGAGCCGCTGGGCACATAGGCCAGCTGCAGCAGCACCTTGAACAGCACGAATACCGCCGCCAGCGTCACCAGCAGGTAGCCGTAGTCGTCCCACAGTCTGCGGCCGCGGCTTTTGGCGGGCTTGGCCGCAGAGGCCGCCGTCTCCGCCGGGGCGGGTGCGGCGCTCTCCGCCGGGGCGGGCTGCTCCGCGGGGGTCTTTACCTCGTCGGCCGCGGTGGCCGGAGGTGTGGTTTTCACCGGCTCGCCGGTGGGGGCCAGGCGCTTTCCGCCTTTGTTTTCCATATACTTCACTTCCTATTCTCAAATGCTATGGGGTGGGGGAGGGTGTTTCGCCGCCGCGGCGGCGAGTGACTTTTATCCCCGGCGATAAAAGTCACCAAAAGCGCCGCTTGAAACTGCGTTTCAAGACTTCCTTTGCGCGGGGCGGGGGGTTGGAGCGACACATAAGCGGGGGCGGCTTTACTTGGTGTAGACCTCGGGCTTGAGGACGCCGATATAGGGCATATTCCGGTACTGCTGGCAGTAGTCCAGGCCATAGCCCACCACAAACTCGTCGGGGACCTCGAAGCCGGCATAGTCGGCGGTGATGGGCTTTTCGCGGCGGGCGGGCTTATCCAGCAGGGTGGCGATGGTGACGGAGGCGGCGCCCTTGGTCTTCAGGTACTCCGTCAGGAAATACAGGGTATTGCCGGAGTCCAGAATATCCTCGACGATGATGATGTCGCGGCCGCTGATGTCGCGCTGGAGGTCGCGGGTGATCTGCACCACACCGGAGGACTTGGTGGCGTTCTTATAGGACGAGAGGCCGATGAACTCCACCTCGCTTTTCAGCTGGGCGGCACGAACCAGGTCCGCCATGAAAATGAAGCAGCCGTTGAGAACGCCCACAAACATGGGGTTCTTGTCCTTAAATCTGTCGTACAGCCGGTCGCCCAGCTCCTGGACGCGGGCCTTGATCTCCTCTTCAGACAGCAGGACCTTCAGGATATCCTGATCCATATTACTCTTTGCCATTGCTTGTTATCCTCCGTTGTTTTTTGTGATGGTGATGTATATGGTGTTGCCGGAACACTCCGGCAGGGCTTTCTGGTCAATGCCCACACGCCAGACGGCGGCGGGGCGGCCCGCCAGACAGAGGACGGGCCAGGTATCGCGCTCCGGCGGAGCGATGCCGCGCTCGGCGAACAGGCGCTTGAGGCTGCGGCTGCCGCGGCTGCCGGGCAGGGTCAGGCGGTCATCGCGGCGCCAGGGCCGAACGGTCCAGGGGCCGGACCGCAGTGCCAGGGCGTCGGGGACGGGCGCGTCAGAGAGGGTGATGCGCCAGAGACCGGCGAGGTTATCGCCGGGGCGGAGCGCCGCCTCGTCCAGTGGGGCGGGCGCGTCGGAGAGGGTCAGGGCCCCGTCACGGCAGACGGCGGACGCGCCGCCGGGCAGGGAAAGCGCGCCGCCGGTGCGGCAGAGGTCCTCCAGCGCCCGGTAGTGGGCGGCGGTGAAGTCCTTTTTGCCCGCGCCGAGACGGTCCGTCAGCAGGCGGAGCATACGGGGACGCAGGGCCTCCGGCGCGGAGAGGAGCGCGGCGCAGGGGAGCGTCGTGCCCTCCGGTGGCAGGAGGGCGGCGGCCTGGGCGTCCAGGAGGTCGTTCTCGGCGCGCAAGATATCCGCCGTGCGGGTGATATGCGTCACGGCGGCGGGGTTGATCGCCCGCAGCTGGGGCATGATGTCCAGCCGGAGGCGGTTGCGGGCGTAGTGGGTATCCAGGTTCGTCTCGTCGGTGACGTAGGGGAGGCGGTTCTGCGCGATGTAGTCATCGATAGCGGCGCGGGGCGTATCCAGTAGGGGGCGAATGATGCCGTCACGGACGGGGGGAATGCCGGTAAGGCCCTGGGGGCCAGTGCCGCGAAGCAGCTGCAGCAGGACCGTTTCGGCCTGGTCGTCGCGGTGGTGGGCGGTGGCGATAAAGTCCGCGCCGAGGGCGTCCGCCGTGCGGCGGAGGAAGTCGTAGCGGGCGCGGCGGCCCGTCTCCTCCACCGTCAGGCGCCAGACGGCGCACAGGGCGTAGACATCCACCGTTTCGGTGTAGAAGGGAATGTTCCGTTCGGCGCAGAGGGCGCGGACCAGGTCCTCGTCACGCTGGGCCGTGGGACGCATACCGTGGTTCAGGTGGGCGGCAGCCACGCGGAAATCGCGGGCCCGACCCAGCTTCCACAGGCAGTCCAGCAGGCAGACGGAGTCGCGGCCGCCGGACACGGCGCAGAGGATCAGCCCGCCGGGGGGTGGGAACATCTGCCAGCGCGTCATCCACGCGGTCAGGTCCAGGGGCTCACTCATCCTCGTCATAGCGGGTCTCCAGCGTGCCGAAGGCGGTGTACTCGGGCATCCAGCGGAGTTCTACCTTGCCGGTCTCGCCGTGGCGGTTCTTGGCTACGATGCACTCGGCCACGTTGCGCTTCTCGGCGTCGCTGTTATAGTAGTCGTCCCGGTAGAGGAACATGACGATGTCGGCGTCCTGCTCGATGGCACCGGATTCGCGCAGGTCGGACAGCATGGGGCGCTTGTCCTCGCGCTTCTCGTTGGCACGGCTCAGCTGGCTCAGGCACAGCACGGGCACCTGCAGCTCCTTGGCCATGATCTTCAGCATACGGCTGATGTCGGACACCGCCTGCTGGCGGTTCTCGCCGGAATAGCCCTTACCTCCGGCGGAGGTCATCAGCTGAAGATAGTCGATGACCACCAGGCCCAGATTTTCCAGGCGGCGGCACTTGGCGTTCATATCCGCCACGGTCAGCAGTGGGTTATCATCGATACGGATGTCCATGCGGCTGAGGGCGGAGGCTGCCTCGGCGATGCGCTGCCAGTCGCTCTCCCGCAGGTTGCCGGTGATCAAGCGCTGGTTCTCCACCAGGCCCTCGCTGGCGATGAGGCGGGTGACCAGCTGCTCCTTGGACATTTCCAGGGAGAAGATGGCCACGGTCTTGCCGGACTCGCGGGCGGCGGACAGGGCCACATTCAGGGCCATACTGGTCTTGCCCATACCGGGACGGGCGGCCAGCAAGAGCAGGTCGGACTTGTTCATGCCGTTGATCTTGGCATCCACAGCGGAGAGTCCTGTGGACAGGCCCGGCACGGTCCGGCCTCCGTTAGCGGACAGCTCGGCCAACTGGCTCATCACGTCGCCCAGCACCATGCCCACCGTCACCATGCCCTGGGCGCTGCGGCCACGGCGGATGGCGTAGATCTGCTGCTCGGCGGCTTCCAGCATATCGCCGGCGGTACCGCCGCCCTCCTGCACCATGGCGGTGATGTTGCCGGCGGCCTGGGCCACCTGGCGCATGAGCGACTTGTCCTGCACGATGCGGACGTACTCCATGACGTTAGCGCTGGTGGGAGTGACCTCCATCAGCTGCAGCAGATAGGAACGGGTATTGTCGTTATACAGTCCGTTCTTCTCCAGCTCGCCGGCCACGGTGACGCCGTCGATGGGCTGGGAGTAGACGAACATATGGTAGATCGTCTCGAAGATCTCCCGGTTGGTCCGCAGATAGAAATCCTGGGCCTGCAGCTTGTCCATCACGTCCTTGACGCAGTCGGCGTCGATGAGCATGGAGCCCAGCACCGCCTGCTCCGCCTGAGGGGAATGGGGCATGGACGGCGTCAGCAGGGCGTCGGTGTTGTTGGCCATGGGAAGACCTCCTTTCAAAATTACGGTAATAGCCGCGCCTGCGGCGCGGTGCTTTTCCCGCTTATTTCTCTTCGATGACGTGGACGTACACGGTGCCGGAGACCTCGTAGCCCAGCCTGGCTTTGACCTCATAGCTGCCGAAGCTCTTGATGGGCTGGTCCAGCACCAGCTTCTTGCCGTCGATGGTCAGGCCGTGCTGGGCCTGAAGGGCATCGGCGATGGCGGCGCCGGTGATGGCGCCAAACAGCTTGCCGCCCTCGCCGCCCTTGGCGGCGATCTTCACCTGGCAGGCCTTCAGCTTTTCGGCGATGGCCAGTGCCTCGGCCTTGGCCTCGGCGTCAGCTTTGGCCTTGGCCTTGGCCTGGAGGTTCATGGTGTTGACGGCGTCGGCAGTGGCCTCCACAGCCATGCCCTTGGGGATCAGAAAGTTGCGGGCATAGCCCTCGGCGGCCTCGATCATCTGGCCCTTCTTGCCCTTGCCTTTGATGTCCTGCTTGAGAATGACTTTCATATCTGTATCTCCTTTACCTTAATTTTCAAAGTACTTGTCGATGGCCTCCAGCAGCTTTGCCTTGGCCTCGGCCACGGTGATGTTGTCCGCCTGGCCGCCGGCGGTGGTGGAGTTGCCGCCACCGCCCAAGGCCTCCAGGATCACCTGGACGTTGACCTCGCCCAAAGAACGGGCAGACATATACACGCCGTCACCTTTTTTATACAGCACAAAGCTGGCACGGATGCCCTTGAGGGTCAGCAGCTCATCGGCCGCCTTGGCGGCGGTGACGCGGTCGCACTCCTCATCCAGGGCCACCACGGCGATATCGTCGCGGTACAGCTCTGCCTGACGGATAATGTCATAGCGGGCGATCATGGAGTTCAGGTCCCCCTGGAACATCCGCTGGACATCCTGGGTGTCGGCCCCCAGACGGCGGAGGTAGGCCGCCGCCTCGAAGGTACGGCCGCCGGTGCGGTTGGTAAAATTCTTGGTATCCAGCACGATGCCGGAGAGCAGGGCCTCGGCCTCGCATTTCAGCACGTCAGACGGCTCCACCAGATACTGCATCAGCTCCGCCACCAACTCGCTGGCGGAGGAGGCGTAGGGCTCATGGTAGTTCAGGGCCATCTTCTCAATGTAGCTGCTGCCGCGGCGGTGGTGGTCGATGACGGCCACACGGTTGCACGTCTCCAGCATTTCCTCGGACTCCACGCTCTCGGGGCGGTTGGTGTCTACCACCACCAGCAGGGAGCCGGGCTGGCACTTGATAAAGGCATCCTGGCCGGAAATGGCGGTATTGGCGTATTCCGGCTGCTCGGAGAGACGCCGCAGGATGGGGTGAGCGGCGTTGTTCTCGGTGTCGATGATGATCTGGCAGGGCTTGCCGCGCTTGCGGGCGATACAGCAGATGCCCACGGCGGCGCCCAGGGAGTCCATATCCGCGTATTTGTGACCCATGACGTACACCTGCTTGGCATCGTCGATCAGCTCACCCAGAGCGTTGGCCATGACGCGGGACTTGACCTTGGTACGTTTTTCGGTAGACTTGCTGCGGCCGCCGTAGAACTCGAAGTTCACACGGTCCTTGACCACGGCTTGATCGCCGCCGCGGGAGAGGGCCATCTCCAACGCCAGGGAGGCGTTCTTGAACAGCTGCTCGAAGCTGTCCTCGTCCCGGCCCACGCCGATGGACAGCGTGGCGGACACACCCTCGCCGGCCTGGACCTGGCGGACCTTTTCCAGCACGTCGAACTTGCTTTCGGTGTAGCCGGTGTAGTCCTTCTCCTCGAAGAGGTAGAGGTAACGGTCGCGGTCGTAGCCCAGCAGCAGCCCGCCGGAGCCGGCGGCCCAGTTATTCAGCTGTTCCTCCAGCGCGGCCAGCAGCGCCGAGCGCTTATTCTCGGGGCAGGCCTTCATCAGCTCCTCATAGTTATCCACCATGAGGATGGCCATAAGGGGCTTGGTCAGCTCCAGGGTCTGGCGCATCTGCTCAGCCTCAGTGATGTCCATCCAGTAGGTGGTGGCCAGGGTGGGCTGGTCGCCGCCCTCCGGCTCCGGGCGGCTCAGGGCGCCGAAGACGCGGTAGATACGGTCGTTCCAGCGGAACTGCTCGGGATATTCACGCTTGCCGTCCAGCAGCCAGCGGTAGGTGAAGTCGGGGATAACGGCGTCTACCGCCGTTTCAAAGATCTTATCCTTCAGGCCGGTCAGATCCGTGAACATATCGTTGCACCACAGGATCTCGCCGGTGGCTACATCGAACACCAGCATGGGCAGCGGCGCGTAGAGCATATTGCTGGACCGGGCGGTATCCATACCGCCGGAGACGCGGTCCATGTACTGGCGGACAGAGGCCTGGGCCATCTTGTTGCGGCGGCGGCCCACCAGGATGACCAGAAGGGCCACCAGACCCTCCGCCGCCGCCAGCAGCGGCTGGAAGGGCACCGTCACCGCCACAAAGGCGATGAGGCACAGGCTGTACAGCGTCATATTGGTACGAAATCCGCGTATGATCTTCTTGCTCAAGGGAACGCGCCTCCTTCCCGCCGGGGATACTACTCCATACTGAGAGTAGTTTATTATAGCACGAAAGCCGGGCGGGGACAATACGCTTTTCGGGAAATCAGCGGGGAATTTTCCCGGCGGGGCGGCGGGTGTCAAATACCATCAAATGCCGTCGGCAAGTTGGGGGTGTACAAATGGGAAAAACTGTGGTATACTTTGTGAAAAGTGCTGAATACGGCACGTATTTTTTGGTTGTTTCGCGGTGCGTGGATGCCGCGGTCAATATAGCAAACGAGGGCGTTCCCCTCTATATCGAGTGCTGACGACGGGCGACAGACTGTTCCCTCCCCCTGCGATGCAGGGCAGGCGGGCGGGGCAGAACGCCTTTGTTTCTGTGCGGTCATTTTTACCCGCCGCGACGCGCTCTATCTTATCGGAAAAGGAGCATTTATTCTTTTATGGCAGAAAAATTCAAGATCATTCCCCTTGGCGGTCTGAACGAGATCGGCAAGAACATGACCGTCTATGAGTACGGCGGCGACATCATCGTGGTGGACTGTGGCATGGCCTTCCCCGGCGACGATATGTACGGCATCGACTGCGTCATTCCCGACGTCAGCTATCTGGTGAAAAACCGCAGCCGGCTGCGGGGTCTGTTCATCACCCACGGGCATGAAGATCACATCGGGGCCATCCCTTATGTGCTCAAGCAGATCAATATACCCATCTACTGCACGCGGTTCACCGCGGGGCTGATCAAGCTGAAGCTGCAGGAGCATGGGCTGGCCAGCTCTACGAAGCTGATCACCGTGGAGCCGGGTCAGACGGTGCGGGCAGGCAAGTTCCAGGTGGAGTTCATCCACGTGAACCACTCCATCGCCGACTCGGTGGCCTTCGCCATCCACACGCGGATGGGCGCAGTCGTACACACCGGCGACTTCAAGATCGACTCCACGCCCATCGACGGGGAGGTCATCGACCTGGCGCGCTTCGGTGAGCTGGGCAAGCAGGGCGTGCTGGCGCTGCTGGCGGACTCCACTAATGTGGAGCGCCCGGGCTATACCATGAGTGAGCGCGCCGTGGGCGCCACGTTCAAGCGGCAGTTCACCGGGTGCGACAAGCGGATCATCGTGACCACCTTCGCCAGCAACGTGCACCGCATCCAGCAGGTGCTGGACGCTGCGGCGGCCTGCGGGCGGAAGGTGGCCGTTACCGGCCGGAGCATGGAGAACATCATGAAGGTCTCCACGGAGCTGGGGTACATGAAGGTGCCCAAAAACACGCTGATGGACATCAACCGCATCAAGGGACTGCCCCTGAACCAGCAGGTCATCGTGACCACCGGCTCTCAGGGCGAGGAGATGAGCGCCCTGTACCGCATGGCCTTCTCCACCCACAAGCAGGTGGACATCGGCCCCGGCGACAAGGTCATCATCTCCGCCAGCGCCATCCCCGGCAACGAGGTGACGGTGGGGCGGGTCATCAACGAGCTGTTCCGCAAGGGCGCGGACGTGGTGTACGACAAGGCGGATATGCTGCACGTGTCCGGCCACGCCTGCCAGGAGGAGCTGAAGATCATCCACGCGCTGACGAAGCCCAGGTTCTTTATCCCCCTGCACGGCGAGCAGCGGATGCTGCAGATCCACAAGCGTGTGGCGGAGAGCATGGGCATGGCTCCCACCAGCATCGTGGTGGCCGACAACGGCAGCGTCATCGAGCTGACCACCAAGCACATCAAGTGCGAGACCACCGTACCCGCCGGCGAGGTGTTCGTGGACGGCGGCGGCGTGGGCGAAGTGGGCGCGGTGGTGCTGAACGACCGGAAGCTGCTGGCGGAGGACGGCATGGTGGTCATCGTGCTGCCCATGTCCAGCCACGACCACCAGCTGCTGTGCCCGCCGGAGATCGTCACCCGCGGCTTTGTATATGTAAAGGAATCCGAGGAGCTGCTGGAGAGTCTGCGCCGCGTGGCCACAGAGACGGTGGACGGCATGTCCGCCAGGAAGCGCCGGGACGAGGGCGACGTATGCCGCGCCGTCCGCTCGGCGGTGAGCAGCTATCTCTACAAGCACACAAAGCGCAGCCCCATGATCATCCCCATGGTCACGAAGCTGTAAGATACGGAAAGAGACCGGCTCATCGAGCCGGTCTCTTAGACTGTCAAAAAAACTGCCCGGTTACAAGTATCGGAGGGAAGGATAGTGTGAAAGGGAACCGTCAGGGT
>OLRV01001823.1_pt1 | contig 17429 bp, 14 predicted proteins | sample 1672421 | NCBI WGS metagenome assembly OLRV01 (sample SAMEA3136684, study PRJEB25190) | human gut metagenome | biome: human gut; feature: human-associated habitat; material: faeces | place: Austria | collected 2013
TTTCTTCATTATAGCGGCGTTTCGCGGCGCTGGCAAGGCGGGATTTTATCTTTTTGCGCTTTTCACCGCGCCCGGAACGTGCTATAATCTTACAAACGATACACTTGCGGGGGATGCGTTATGTTCGAGCAGCACCGGGAGCGAAACCTTTCCATGGTGATGGACTTTTACGAGTTGACCATGTCCAACGGCTATTTCCGCGACGGGGTGAGCGACGCGCGTGTCGCGTTCGACGTGTTTTACCGCAAAAACCCCGACAACGGCGGCTTCGCCATCTTCGCGGGGCTGGCGCAGGTGGTGGAGTACATCCGCAGCCTGCACTTTACCGAGGACGACATAGCCTTTTTGCGCGCACAGGGCATCTTTGACGAGGGCTTCCTCGACTACCTGCGCCATTTCCGCTTCACCGGCGACCTCTACGCGCTGCGCGAGGGCACGGTGATGTATCCCAACACGCCGGTGGTGACGGTGGTCGCGCCGTCCATGCCGCGCGCGCAGATGACCGGCAGATCGCGGCGGGAGACCTTGGCGACCTTGCGCCCGGCCTTGCCGAGGTAGGTGATCTCCTCCTTGGACAGGCCGGCCTTCAGGCGGCCGCCGAGGATGGCGATGGTGGCGGGCACGGCGCCGTTGTCGCGCAGGGTCTGCTCGACGAGCAGGGCCGTCTCGACGTTTTTCGGATAGGGCATGCCGTGGGAGATGATCGTGCTCTCGAGCGCGACGACCGGGCGGCCGTCCGCGAGCGCCTGCTGCACCTCGGGTGCGATGTCCAGATATTTGTTCATGTTCATAATCAAAAACCTCCTTGGTTGTGTCGGTCCGCTTGGTTCGCCTATATTGTAAAAGGTTTTCCGAAATTGTCAAGCACAATCCATCCGCAGCCGTTCCGGCCGCGATCAAAAGGAGGCTGCCGAAGCAGCCTCCCAAAAATGCATATACAAAAAATCACGCAGCCAGGGCCATCGGAGTCGGTTCGGGAACCGGCTCCGGATCTTCCCCGGAATTCATGACTTCATCCATGCCGATGTTGTAGAGGTTGAAGAACACCTGCGCAAGCTGCGCGCGCGTGAGCATACCCGTCGGGGCAAAGTGCGTAGCATCCATGCCGTTCATGATGCCGCCCAGGTAGCAGAACACCACGCCCGCTCTCGCCCAGGAAGCGACGCTGTCGCCGTCCGCGATCTCAGCCAGAGCCGCATCGACCAGATCCGCGCCGAGCTTCACATCGGCCATGCGCAAGAGGATGGTCGCCATCTCCTGACGGCTGACGGCCCGCGCCGGACGGTACGTGCCGTCCTCATAGCCCTTCAGGATGCCGGTGCTGCTGGCCCAGAGCATGGCATCGTAATACCACGCACCCGGAGCAACGTCCGCAAATGCGCCTGTTCTCTCCACGGTCGGCGAACCGGCGAGCCGGTAGAGCACCTGCGCGACCATGGCGCGGGTCGTCGTCACGTTCGGCGCAAACTCGGTCGCGGTCATGCCGTTCATCAGGCCGGAAGCCTGTGCGAAATCGACAGCCGCCTTGTACCAGCCGCTCTGCGCATCGGTGAAGGTGTTGGGCACAAAGACCAGATTCGGCATGGCCTTGAGCAGGTCGGCCGTGGCCGCCTCGACCGCTTCCGTCGTCTTCGCCGCCTTGTAGGCCGCATAGGCCGCCTTCACGCCCTGGACGGAGTCTTCCGTGTACGCCGTCAGGTCACACAGCAGGCTCATATTCTCCAGGAACGTCCCGCGGGCCTCCAGCTCTTCAGCGGACGCCGCTCTCACGATGCGGTCGCCCGGCAGGGCATATTCCTCGCCGATGACGCCCTTGAGCTCCTTCGTGATGTATTCCATGACCACCTCGTCCAGCGGCAGGCCGGTGTCGAACTGGTCGGTCGCCGCCGCGAAGGCGTAGTAGGTGTCGCCGCCGCCGGCCACGAAGTTGTTCGTGACGACAGCGTAGGTAGCCGTCGGGTCAAACGCCTTGCCGTTGACGTTGTCAATGGTCACGCGCTGGATGCTCTTCGGGCCGTAGTAGGTGGATTTGGGATAGGGATCCGGATTCGCGTCATACTTCTCATAGGTCTTGACCATGAAGGTCACGCCCGCCGCCTGCGGGAAGCCGCCGAGGGATTCCGGCGTGCAGAAAGTACTGGCCTCGAGCGCCTCAAGCAGCTCGGCGCCGGTCACGTAAACAACTGCCAGCGTGTTGCCGAACGGCAGCACGGTGTTGATGTCCTTCTTGGTGATGTCGCCCGCCTTGACGGTCGCGCGGATGCCGCCGCCGTTCGTGATGGCGACCACGTTCTCCACCGGGACCTTGATCGTGGCGTCGCTGCGGATCTTCCAGAGCATGGCGTCCGTGATCAGGTCGCCGAGGTTGGTCTCGGAGTCACGGTTGCCGTCGGGGGCCTTCGCGCCGTTGAGCGTGACCTTGCTGACGGCAAACTTCTCACCGTAAGCCTGGTCGATGGGGTCGATGATGGCCTTGGCGGCCGCGGCGACCTTCTCATCGCGCGTTGTGTAGTCAACGACGGTGACGTCCTTGCCTTCGACCTCCTCCTTGTGCCAGATGCCCTTGAGCTCGTTGCCGACGATCTGCTTCGTGGCGTTGTCAATGGTGATGACGCCGATGTTGGCAAAGGCCGTGCCCGTGGACTGGATGGCCTCGCCGTTCGGGCCGGCGGTGATCACGCTGTGGGAGTGGCCGTCGATGATGAAGTCGATGCCCTTCACGTTCTTGGCCAGGTCATAGGAGGTGTAGGGCTCGGAGCTCCCGTCGATGCCCAGATGCGCGAGGCAGACGACGAGGTCTGCGCCCTGCTCCTTGAGCGCGGCGACCTGCGCGGCCGCGCAGTTATAGAGCTCACTGCCGTCCTTGCCCGCGAGGAACTTCAGGCCCTCGATCAGCTTCGGGTTGGCCTTGGTCTGCGCTTCGGGCGTCTCGAGACCGAAGAAGCCGATCTTCACGCCGCCCTTTTCGATGATGGTGTTGGCATCGAAAATGGTCTTGCCGTCGGCGCCGAGCACGTCGGCGCACAGGACCTTGAACTTGGCAGCCTTCATGTTCTCCGCCAGCTGGGCATAGCCGTAGTCGAACTCATGGTTGCCGATGGTGGCCACATCGTAGCCGGTGGCGTTCATCATCGTCACCGCGTCCGCGCCCTTATGGACGCTGACGTAGACGGTGCCCTGACTGTAGTCGCCGGCGTCGGCCAGGATGACCTCGGCGCCCTGCGCCTCATAGTCTGCCTTCAGGGATGCCATGGCCGCATACAGGTCGATCGCGCCGTGCACGTCGTTCGAGTGCAGGATGACGGTCTTGCCGGTGAGCGGCTTTGCCTCGTCAGCTGCAAATGCCGTGCACGACAGACTCAGGATCAGGCACAGCACCAGCAGCAGCGAAAGCAGTTTCTTCGTGTGCTTCATGTGATATCCTCCATTTTTTGAATTTGGGGTATCGCTGTTTTGATTATAGCATCCCATGAGAAAAATTGGGATGGGCTTTGCGCAAAAAGTGCGGCAAATCCGGCGCGCAATTTGAACAAAATTATTCGTCATTTTTGCCACATTTGTCAAATAACCGAAGCAGACACCGTTTTCTTCTTTTCCCCATTTACAACGCTTCAGATAATATGATAAACTATTGTTTCAAAGTGTTATTTGAAAGGAGCCGAACGATGAGCTACGCAGACGAGGTCTTTATCCGCAACTGCCGCGACATTCTGACGCACGGCGTCTGGGACACCGATCAGGCGGTGCGCCCCCACTGGGAGGACAACGGCGCGCCGGCGCACACGGTCAAAAAGTTCGGCATCGTCAACCGCTATGACCTGTCCAAAGAATTTCCGCTGCTGACGCTGCGGCGCACCTACTGGAAGACCGCCGTGGACGAGCTGCTGTGGATCTGGCAGCAGAAGTCGAACAACATCCACGACCTGCGCGGCCACATCTGGGATCAGTGGGCCGACGAGACCGGCTCGATCGGCAAGGCCTACGGCTATCAGCTCGGCGTAAAGCACCAGTATCCCGAGGGCGAATTCGACCAGGTGGACCGCGTGCTCTACGACCTGAAGCACAACCCTGCCTCCCGCCGCATCCTGACGAATATTTATACGTTCGAGGATCTGCACGAGATGGCGCTCTATCCGTGCGCGTACTCGATGACGTTCAACGTCTCGGGCAACACGCTCAACGCCATCCTCAACCAGCGCAGCCAGGACATGCTCGCGGCGAACAACTGGAACGTCGTGCAGTACGCCGTGCTCGTGCACATGTTCGCGCAGGTGTCCGGTCTGCAGGCGGGCGAGCTGGTGCACGTCATTGCCGACGCGCACATCTACGACCGCCACGTGCCGGTCATCGAGCAGCTGATCCAGAACGAGCCGAAACCGGCACCGCAGTTTTTCATCGACCCGGACGTGCACGATTTTTACGCCTTCACCCGCGACAGCTTCCGCGTCGAGGGGTACGAATACAGCGAGTTCACGGGGAAGATCCCCATCGCGGTGTAAGGGGGACTGAGCCATGGATGCGATCGTCGCCGTCTATGCCGACTGGGGCATCGGGGCCAAGGGCACGCAGCCGCTCGTGATCCCGGCCGACCGCCGCCGCTTCCGCGAGCTGACGATGGGCGCGGCCGTGATCGTCGGCCGACGCACGCTGGACGATTTTCCGGGCGGCAGGCCGCTGCCGGGGCGCGAAAACCTCGTGCTCACGCGGCAGAACATCGTGATCGAGGGCGCGCAGGTGGTACACTCCCAGGCGGAGGCCGCGGCCGCCGCCGCGCAGTATGACCGCTGCTTCGTCATCGGCGGAGACAGCGTGTTTCGGCAGATGTTCCCCCACCTGACGCGCGTATACGTCACGAAAATCGACGCCGCGCCCCACTCGGACGTGTTTTTTCCGGATCTGGACGCCGACCCCGCGTGGCGCTGCGTATCCGCCGAGCCGCGCGCGGAGCACGACGGCGTGGGCTATCAGTTTTGCGTGTACGAGAAAAAAGAAGTATAAAAAAGCCTCGCAGAGTTTGCCGCCCGCAGGCGGCAAAAAAGTGCAATCATTTTCTCGCGCGACATGTGCGTGAGAGAAAATACTGCTCAGACTGCAAGTGTGGAATTTGTGCGCCACAGGCACACAAATTCTGCGCGCAGCAGACTGCAAGCCTTTTGTCTGGAAAACCTCCGGTTTTTCCGACAAACTCAAAACCGCCGCTTTCCTCTTCGGAAAGCGGCGGTTTTTTCTGCCCTCACCCGGCGAGCACCGTGAGTGAGAGCGCGTTGATGCACATGTGGAAAAACACCGGCGACCAGATCGAGCGCGTCTGCTCATAGCAGAACGTGAGCGCGGCCGACACCGGCACATACGCCAGCGCCGAGAGCAGCAGCTTCGGATCCTGATACACGAGCACATACTGCCAGACATGGTAGAGCGAGAAGAGCGCGATCGACGCGGCATAGGCCCAAAAGCGGCTCTTCGGCCGGATCGTGCCGAAGACCACGCCGCGAAACAGGCACTCCTCCACGAGCGGCGCCATGAGCACCGCGACGGCGATCATGCGCTTGTAGTCCGTCCGGGCGAGGCCGGTCACGGCATCGTTGTTCGGCACGGGCAGCTCGCCGATGAGGCTCGTGCCGAGCTGCAGCACGAGCGAGAGCAGCACGTCGATGCCGTAGGCGGCAAACATCATGCCGAGGCAGCGCAGGATGCTGCCGACCATCGTGTCAAAGCTGCGGCGCAGAAACCGCCACATGGCGATGAGCGTGAACACAAGGCCGCAGAGATAGTACAAAACGTTGCACGTCACGTCCGACGGCAGCTCACCGAGCACCGCCAGGAGCAGCATACCGAGCGTCAGCGGCAGCACGACCGCATGGATGGGGAAATACACCCAGCCCGCGATGCGCGCGCCGCGCGGCATGGGGTCTGTCCACGCCGTGTTGGGATGTTCCACGTCAGCCCCTCGCTTTCTGCTGCAGCTCAAAGAGCAGGCGCATGGCCTCGAGTGGCGTGATCGTGTTGAGGTCGATGCTGCGCAGCTGCTCGGCGATTTCGTCCCCGGCCGCGTCGCCGAGCGTCATCTGCGCCGCATCCTGCGCCGCGTGGGCGGGCGCGGCCAGCTCCGTCGCGCCGGACTCCAGCTCGCGCAGGTAGGTCTTGGCCTTCGTAATGATCGCGTCGGGCACGCCGGCGAGCTTGGCGACCTCGATGCCGTAGCTGTCGTCGGCCGCACCGGCGACGATCTTGCGCAGGAACAGCAGCGTGCCGCCCTGCTTTTTGGCCGTAATGTTGTAGTTGCGCACGCCGGGCAGCGTCTGCTCGAGCGCGGTCAGCTCGTGGTAGTGCGTGGCGAACATGGTCTTGGCGCCGAGGCGGCGGGGGTCGGCGCAGTATTCGAGCACCGCGCGGGCAATGGCCATGCCGTCATAGGTGGACGTGCCGCGGCCGATCTCATCAAGGATGAGCAGGCTCTGCGCCGTGGCGTGGCGGAGGATGTTGGCCATCTCGCTCATCTCGACCATGAACGTGCTCTGCCCGGCGGCGAGATCGTCGGACGCGCCGATGCGCGTGAACACGCGGTCGACCACGCCGATGACGGCGCTCTTGGCCGGGACGAACGAGCCCATCTGCGCCATGAGCACGATGAGCGCAGTCTGGCGCATATACGTGGATTTACCGGCCATGTTCGGCCCGGTCACGATGGCGACGCGGTCGTCCGCGTCGTTGAGGAACGTGTCGTTCGGGACAAAGAGACTGTCCTTCTGCGCCTGCTCGACAACGGGGTGACGCCCCTCGCGGATATCGAGCATGCGCGAGAGATCGACCTCGGGGCAGACGTAGTGGTTTTTCACCGCCGTCTCCGCCAGCGAGCACAGCGCGTCGAGCCGGGCCACGGCGTCCGCCGCCGCCTGCACGCGCGCGACCTCGCCCGCGACGAGCTGGCGCACCTCGTTGAAGAGCGTGTACTCCAGCTCCGCGATGCGCTCGCGCGCCGTCAGGAGCGTGTTCTCGAGGTCTTTGAGCTCGCGCGTGAAATAGCGCTCGCTCGACACCAGCGTCTGCTTGCGGATATAGTCGTCCGGCAGCTCGGTGACGCCCGCGCTGTTCGGAATGTCGATGTAGTAGCCAAAAACCTTGTTGTAGCCGACCTTGAGCTTTTTCGCGCCGGTGCGCTCGCGCTCGCGCTGCTCGAGCTCGGCGACGGTCTGCGCGCCGTGGTCGCGCACGTTGCGCAGGCGGTCGACCTCCTCGCTGTAGCCTGGGCGGAGGATGCCGCCCTCGCGCACGGAAAACGGCGGTTCGTCGCAGATGGCGCGGTCGATGCGTGCGCAGAGATCGGCGAGCGTGTCCATCTGCGCAATATCGCGCAGGGCCGCACTGTGCACATTCTTCAGCAGCGCTGTCAGGTTCGGCAGCTGCGCGCAGCACAGGGCCAGCGCGTGCAGGTCACGCCCGTTGGCAGAGCCGTACACCGCGCGGGAGACAAGACGCTGCATGTCGCCGATCTCGCGCAGGCAGCGGATGAGCTCGCCCCGCAGGACGTTGTCGCCCACCAGCTCCTCCACCGCGCCGAGGCGGCGGCGGATCTGCACGGGGCTGAGCAGCGGGCGCTCCACCCACGCGCGCAGCAGGCGGCCGCCCATGGGCGTTTTCGTCTTGTCGAGCACCCAGAGGAGGCTGCCGCGCTTTTCGCCGGAGCGGAGGTTTTCCGTCAGCTCCAGGTTGCGGCGCGTGGTGTAGTCCAGCTCCATGTAGTGGTCGTCACCCAGCAGCTCCAGCCGCCGGATGTGGCCGAGGTCGCACTTTTGCGTCTCGTGCAGGTAGGCCAGCAGCGCCCCGGCCGCGCACACGGCCGCCGGCGCCTCGCCGAGACCGAGCGCGTCCGTGCTCTGCACGCCAAACTGCTCGCACACGCGCGCGGCTGCCGCCATGTATTCAAACCGGTCGCCACCCGCCTCGACCAGACTGCCGAGGCGCTTGGTGAGGAAGGTGCGGATGTCGTCATTTTCCGCCGCCGCGTCGGCGCACACGGCCTCGCGCGGAGCGAAGCGGCCGAGCTCGTTGAGGATATGGCTCACGGCGTCGGCCGGATAGTTCGCGGCGCAGAATTCCCCCGTCGAGAGGTCGCAGAACGCCGTGCCGCCGGACTGCGCGCTGAGATACACCGCGCAGAGGTAGTTCGATTTGTTCTCCTCGAGCATGGACGAGGCCGTGACTGTGCCGGGCGTGATGATGCGGATCACGTCGCGGTCGACCAGCCCCTTGGCCAGCGCGGGGTCTTCCAGCTGCTCGCAGATGGCTACCTTGTAGCCCTTGGCGATCAGGCGGCCGATGTACGCCTCGGCCGAGTGGTACGGCACGCCGCACATGGGCGTGCGCTCGGCCGGATCCTCGACATTGCGGTCGCGCGTCGTGAGCGTGAGGTCGAGCTCGCGCGCGGCCAGGCGCGCGTCGTCGTCGAACATCTCATAGAAATCACCCAGCCGGAAAAACAGCAGGCAGTCGGGGTTGCGCTGCTTGATCTCATAATATTGCCGCTTCATCGGCGTAAGTTCCGCCATGCGTCATACCTCCTCGCCATAGAGCGCCCAGGTGTTGCTTCCGGTGATCTTCACGTCCACGAACCGGCCGACAAGGGATGCGTCCCCGCGCATATGCACGAGGCGGCCGCCCTTCGTGCGCGCCGTGAGCGGATGGTCGCCCCGGCCATCGGCCCCGTCGACGAGCACGCGCTGCACGCTGCCCTCATAGGCGCGGTGCTTTTCCTCCGAGATGCGGTTGGCCGCCGCGACGAGCGCGTCAAAGCGCACCTGCTTCTGCGCGCGGGTGTAGGGGTCGGGCATCTTCGCCGCCGGCGTGCCGACGCGCGGCGAGTAGATGAAGGTGAACATCGCGTCGTAGCGCACGGTCTCGATGAGCGAGAGCGTGTCGTCAAATTCAGCGTCCGTCTCGCCGGGGAAACCCACGATGATGTCCGTCGTGAGCACAAGATCGGGCATGTACTGCCGCGCGAGCGCCACCTGCGCCAGATATTTCTCGCGCGTGTAGCCGCGGTTCATCGCGTGCAGGACGCGGTCGTTGCCGCTCTGCACGGGCAGGTGCATCTGGTGCGCGCACTTTTCGCACTCGGCCATGGCGCGAAAGAGCTTTTCCGTCGCGTCCTTCGGGTGGCTGCTCATGAAGCGGATGACAAAGTCGCCCGGGATGGCGTTGAGCCGCCGGATGAGGTCGGCAAAGTCCACGTCCTCGTCGAGGTCGCGGCCGTAGGAGTCGACATTCTGCCCCAGGAGCGTGATGTCCTTATAGCCCGCCGCGACGAGCTCGCGCGCCTCGCGCTCGATCTCGTCCGGGTGGCGGGAGCGCTCGCGCCCGCGCACATATGGCACGATGCAGTAGGTGCAGAAGTTGTTGCACCCGTACATGATCGACAGCCATGCCTTGACGCTGCCGTCGCGCTGCTGGGGGATGCCCTCGGCCACGCTGCCGTCCGCCGGCGCGATGGCGAACACCCGCCGGTGCTCGGTGCAGACGGTGCGCAGCAGCTCCGGGAAGCGCCACAGCTCATGCGGGCCGAAGACGAGGTCGACGATGCGGTAGGACTTTTTCAGCTTCTCGGCCACGTGTTCCTGCTGCGCCATGCAGCCGCAGACCGCGATGATCTGGTTGGGGTTGCGCGCCTTGGTATGCGTCAGCGCGCCGACGTTGCCGAACACGCGCGTCTCGGCGTGCTCACGCACGGCGCAGGTGTTCATGACGACGACGTCGGCCGCGAATTCGTCCTGTGTGAAATCAAAGCCCATGGCGCGCAGATAACCGCGCAGCTTTTCGCTGTCGGCCTCGTTCTGCTGGCAGCCGTAGGTATCGACCATGGCCAGCGGCTGGCGGCCGCCGGCGGTAAAGTGCGCGCGCAGCTGCGCGCAGATATCCAACTGGTGCTGGATGTCCGATTCGGGGATCTCCGTTCTCTGATAGCTCATGCGATGCTCCTGCCTGTCCGGCCTGGCCGGATAAAATTTGAAGTGTGATAGAATATTGTAGCATTTCGCGGTGGAATTTTCAATGACAATCCTTTATACTATACGCGCGGGGCGCACGCGCCCCATGGACTGTACTTAAAGGAGGGCAAACGATGCCCGATATTCAAATTCTCTCTCCGCATCTGGCGGATCTGATCGCCGCGGGCGAGGTCGTGGAGCGGCCCGCCTCGGTGGTCAAGGAGCTGGTGGAAAACGCATTTGACGCCGGGGCCCGCACCGTGACGGTGGAGCTGCGCGGCGGCGGCGCGACGTATCTGCGCGTGACGGACGACGGCTGCGGCATGGCGCCCGAGGACGCAGGCATCGCGTTTTTGCGCCACGCGACGAGCAAGCTGCACGACGAGCAGGGGCTCGAGGCCATCGGCACGATGGGCTTTCGCGGCGAGGCGCTGGCCGCGATCAGCGCCGTGTCGCACATCACGCTCACGACGCGGCAGCGCGGCGCGGCATCCGGCACGCACATGACGCTCGACGCGGGCGACATTCAGGACATGTACGAGACCGGCTGCCCCGAGGGCACGACGATGATCGTGCGCGACCTGTTTTTCAACACGCCCGCGCGGCGCAAATTCCTGAAGTCCGACCGCGCGGAAGGCGCGGCCTGCGCCGCCGCCGCGCTGCGGTGCGCGCTCGGCCGGCCGGACGTGTCCGTGCGCTGCATCCGCGACGGGGAGGAGGTCTTCTTCTCCCCCGGTGACAACAAGCTCGACAGCTGCATCTACAGTCTGCTCGGGCGCGACCTCGCCATGAGCCTGCTGCCCTGCGAGGGCGAGGCCGACGGCGCGCGCGTGCACGGCTTCATCTCCTCGCCCGCCGCCGGGCGCGGCAGCCGCGCGCAGCAGTACTTCTTCTGCAACGGCCGGTGGATCCGCTCCGCCGCACTGCAGGCCGCGCTCGAGCAGGCCTACCGCAACACGCTGCTCGTGGGCCGCTTCCCCGCGTGCGTGCTGTATGTGCAGCTCAGCTGCGCGGCCGTGGACGTGAACGTCCACCCGGCCAAGACCGAGGTAAAGTTCACGCACGAGCGCGCGGTGTTTGACGCCGTGTATTACGGCGCGCGCGCCGCGCTCGAAGCGGAAAAAGCGCCTGTGACCACGCTGGCGAAGGCGGCTGCCAGACCGGCGCCCGCGCCGAAGGCAGACCCGTTCGTGCCGGCTGCGCCGAAAGCAGCCCCGACCGCGCCCACAGCGCCGGCATTTGTGCCCGCGCGCACCTATGCCCCCGCCGCCCCGGCGGAGGAGACGGCCGCGCTCCGCTCGCCGACGGCATCGGCCTTCGCCGCGCCGCGCGTGACCCCGCCGCCGGTGTTTTCCGCGCCCGCGCGCCCCATGCCGGCCACACCGGCCGCACCCGAGCCGGCTATGCCGGCCGCGCAGATCGTGCAGACCGCCATCGAGCCGGAGGCGGAAACGCCCTCCCCGCTCGAGAGCGCCGCGCCCCCGGCCGAGCCGCCCGCCCGCCTGATCGGCGAGGCGATGCACACGTACATCCTCGTCGAAAAGGGCGAGACGCTCATCCTCATCGACAAGCACGCGGCGCACGAGCGCATCAACTTTGACCGCCTGCGGCAGAGCCCTGCCGACATCCCGTCGCAGACGCTGCTCGAGCCGCTGCCCTTCACGCCGGACGCGAGCGATGCCGACGTGCTGCAGCAGTACGGCAACGTGCTCGCGGAGCTCGGCTTCACGCTCGAGCCGTTCGGCCGCAATGATTACATTCTGCGCGGCGTGCCCGCGCAGCTCGACGCGGCGGACGCACTGCCCGCGCTCGAGGAGATCTGCGCGCAGCTGCGCCACGGCGCGCACATGGACGCGCAATCCGTGCGCGACGAGGTGCTCAAGACCGTGGCGTGCAAGGCTGCCATCAAGGCCGGCTGGCAGACCGAACCCGAGGAGCTGCTGCGTCTGGCGGACGCGGTGTGCGCGGGCGAGGTGAAATACTGCCCGCACGGCCGCCCCGTCGCCGTGACGCTCACGCGCCGGGAGCTGGACAAGCTCTTCAAGCGCATTGTTTAAAAAAGAAGCAGGGAGCGCCGGAACGCGCTCCCTGTCAGCCTGCACAGCTTCGTTTACTTGTGATAGTACAAAATGCCCATGCAGCCGGGTCCGCAGTGGTTCGACACCGTGCAGCCGGCCCGCGTGTGGATGACCTCCTCGAACGGCTGGCACGCGCGCACGACACGCTCGAGCTCCCGCCACGTGGCCTCGTCACAGCCGGAGTCCGTGATGAAGATGCGATGGCAGTCGATGTCGTCGCGGCCCTTGAGCCGCTCCTCGATGTACTGCACGTAGCACTTTTCGAGCTTGCCGCGGTACTTGTGGCCGACGCCCATCTTGCCGTCCTTGACCTCGATGCACGGCTTGAGGTGCAGGAGGTTGGCGCTCATGGCCACGAGCGCCGAGCAGCGGCCGCCGCGCTTGAGATACTCCAGCGTGTCGATCACGAAGCTGACATCGAGCTTCTCGCGCTTTTTCTCCAGCGCCGATGCGATGTTGGCCGCGTCCATGCCCTGTTCGGCCATCTCGGCCGCGTCGAGCACCAGGTGGCCGATGCCGGTCGAGAGGTTGCGCGAGTCCACGGGGTAGACGTTCGTAAACTCCTGCGCCGCGATGCAGGCGTTCTGGTAGCAGGCGGACATGTCGCTCGAGATCGTGAAGTGGATCACGGCGTCATATTCCTCCCGGCACGCGGCGAAGTACGCCAGATAGTCCGACACGTTCACCGCCGCGGTCTTGCAGAGCTTGCCCGTGACATTTGCGTACTCGTAGAGCTCCTCGGGACGCACGTCGATGCCGTCGCGCAGGGTCTCCTCGCCGCGGATGATGTACAGCGGCGTGATGCCGATGTGGTAGCGCTCGATCAGCTCCGGCGAAAGATCGCACGTGCTGTCGGCAGAAATTTTGATCTTCATGGGTTCACCTTCTTGAAAACTGGGAAATGTGCTTTCATTCTAACACATTTCTAATACTTTTCAACATAATCTTTTTGAATTCTCCCTCACGGAAAGGAGACTGCCACGATGCAGCCAAAAATTGTCGTCATCACCGGCCCGACCGCCTCGGGCAAGACCGCGCTCGGCGTGGCGCTCGCGCAGCGCCTGGGCGGCGAGGTCGTCTCGGCCGACTCGATGCAGATCTACCGCGGCATGGACATCGGCACGGCCAAGCCAACGCCGGAAGAGATGCAGGGCGTGCCGCACCATATGATCGACATCGCCGACCCCGCGGAAAATTACTCCGTCTCGCGCTATGCGGCGCAGGCGGCCGCCTGCGTGGACGATATTCTCGCGCGGGGAAAACTGCCGATCGTCGTCGGCGGTACGGGGCTGTACATCGACTCGCTCATCGCCGGGCGCACGTTCGCCGACGGCACAGCCGACACCGCGCTGCGGCAGGAGCTGAGCGAGCGCTATGACGAGATCGGCGGCGAGGGCCTGCTCGGCGAGCTGCGCAAGGTCGACCCCGAGCGGGCGGCCAGGCTCCACCCCGCGGACAAGAAGCGCATCGTGCGCGCCATGGAGGTTTACATCCTCACGGGCAAGACCATCACGCAGCACGACGCCGAGACCCGCGCCGTGCCGCCGCGGTACGACGCGGCGAAGATCGCGCTCGATTTCGCCGACCGGCAGGATCTCTACGACCGCATCGACCGGCGCGTGGACGCCATGGTGCGCCAGGGCCTGTTCGACGAGGTGCGCGCGCTGCTGGCCGCCGGCGTACCGGCCGACTGCACGGCCATGCAGGCCATCGGCTACAAGGAGGCCGTCGCCGCCGTGCGGGGCGAGGCATCGCCGCAGGACGCCGTCGCCGCCATCCAACTCGCCTCCCGGCGCTATGCCAAGCGCCAGCTCACGTGGCTGCGGCGCGATCCGGACCTGTTCTGGATCCGGCACGAAAAAACGCCGGACATGGACCGGGCGTGCCGCCTTTCGACGCAATTCTTATCCGGCCGCGGTATAGAATAGTGGCCTGTACAAATCCGGAGGAAACTGCCATTTCGACCGGATTTGTATAAATTCACTATTTCACGGAGCGGCAGATTGTGCTATGATAAATAAATGTGTATCCGCTCCGGCCAAAGGAGCGGCGATCATGCAAAAGACACAGAACCTTCAGGACGCATTCCTCAACTACATCCGGCGGGAAAAGATCCCCGTGACCCTGTTTCTCATGAACGGGTTTCAACTGCGCGGCGTAGTGCGCAGCTTTGACAGCTTCGTCGTGCTCATCGACGCCGACGGCCGGCAGCAGATGATCTACAAGCACGCGATCTCGACGGTCGCCCCGGCGCGGCCGGTCTCGCTCGAACTGCAGGGCTGATCTCCCCGCCGCCCCCCGCCGAAAGGAGGGCCGGATTTGAAGAAAACGAATACCTTCACGAACATCGCCATGTTCGTGCTCTTCGCGGCCATGCTCGTGTATCTGGGCGTGTACCTGTTTCGCTCGACGCAGCAATCCTACGCCACCGCCCCGGCGGTGCTCGTGACCGTCAGCGAGAGCGGACAGGCCAGCGGCATCGTCGTGCGCGAGGAGCAGGTCATCGCCTCGGACAAGGAATTTCTGTCCCTGTCCGTGGACGACGGCAAGGAGGTCGCAAGCGGCGGTGAGATCGCCATCGGCGTGGACTCCAAGGCCGCGCTCGACAGCGCCAGCCGCGCCCGCGAGCTAAAAAAAGAGATCGCCTACGTCTCGAGCCTGCTCTCGCGCGCGGGCAGCGCCTCCGGCGCGTCCGACCGCGACAGCGACGTGCGCAGCGCCATCCTGCAGCTCAACGCCGCCGTCTCCGCCGGCAGCACCTCGGAGCTGGATGACCTCTGCATGGATCTCAGCTCCCTGCTCTTTGGCTCTGCGACCGGCACCGTCTCGCAGGGCGACCTCGATGCGCTCAATGCCGAGCTGCACCAGCTCGAAAACGCCGGCGCAGGCCGCGGCAGCATCACGGCCCCGGCCGCGGGCCTGTTCACGTCCACGACCGACGGATACGAATCGCTCACGCCGGACATGCTTGAAAACCTCACGCCCGACGGCGTGGACGCGCTCGAGCGCACGACCCCTGCCACACCCGCCAACGCGATCGGCAAGCTCGTCACGGCGAAAAAGTGGTACTTCGCCTCCGTCATGAACAAGGCCGACGCCGACCGCCTGAACCTGAACGGCAGCGCCACGCTCGACTTTCCGCAGCATTACACCGGCACCGTCTCGGCGACCGTGATGAGCAAGAGCGAGCCGGACGGCAGCGGCAAGGTCGCCGTCGTGTTCGCGTGCAACGCGGCGCTTTCCGACACGCTGGCCATGCGCAAGACGACGGCCGACGTCGTCTACAGCGAGCACACCGGCCTGCGCGTCCCGCTCAAGGCCGTGCATATGGACGATGACGGGCAGGCGTTCGTCTACGTCGTCACGGCGGCGCAGCTGGAGAAAAAACCGATCGAGATCATCTATCAGACCGACGACTACTGTCTCGTCGCCCAGAGCACGGAGAGCAACGCCCTGCGCGCCGGCAACGAGATCGTCGTCACCGGCAAGGGCCTGTCCAACGGGCAGGTCGTGAAATAAGGAGGCGCCACCCACTATGAGCACCATTGCCGAAAACATTGCCGCCATCCGCGCGCGCATCGACGCCGCCGCCCGCACTACGGGCCGCACGGGCGCCGACATCACGCTCGTGGCCGCAACGAAGATGAACGACGCCGCGCGCGTGCGCGAGGCCGTCGCCGCCGGGATCGACGCCTGCGGCGAGAACCGCGTGCAGGAAATGACCGAAAAGCTCGCCCAGGGCGCCTACACCGGCGCGCCGCTGCACTTCATCGGCCACCTGCAAACGAACAAGGTCCGGCAGGTCGTGGGAAAGGTCGATCTCATCCAGTCGGTGGATTCGCCGGAGCTTCTGGCCATGATCGAAAAGCGCGCGGCCGGGCAGGGCATCGTGCAGGACATCCTGCTGGAAGTGAACATCGGCGGCGAGGCCAGCAAATCCGGCGTGAAGCCGGAGGAGGCGGAGGCGCTGGTGGCGCTGGCGGCCTCTTTGTCCAGCGTGGAACCCAGAGGCTTGATGGCAATTCCCCCTGTCGCCCATGAACCGGGAGCTAATCGGAGCGTTTTTGCCGCAATGCATCAGCTTTTTATTGACATAAAGGGGAAAACGTATGATAATAAAGTCAATATCGACTGCCTATCTATGGGAATGAGCGGCGATTTTGAAGATGCCATTGCGGAAGGGGCTACACAGGTTCGTGTGGGCACTGCGTTGTTTGGTGCTCGGCCCGCCAATCGGGTGAACGGATAAGGGGGCGCCCCCTGCTCAGAGATAAAAAGGAGGACAAACCACAATGAGTTTAATGGATGAACTGAGACGTCTGGCACGCCCTTATGAAGATGAGGAAGATTACGAGGAAGATTTTGAACTGGAAGAGCCCTTTGTGGAGACCAAGGAGGAACGCAAGACCCGCGGCAGAAAGCGGGAGGAGGACGACATGGAACGGGATTATGCAGATACCAGTCGGGATAAAGTGGTGAACATCAACACCACCACCCAGCTGCAGGTTGTGCTGGTCAAGCCGGAGAAATTCCAGGATGCCTCTGCCATTGCCGATCACCTTCGGGATAAGCGCACCGTTGTGCTCAACCTGGAATCTGCCAACAAGGACGTTGCCCGCCGTATGGTGGACTTCTTGTCCGGCGCAGCCTATGCCCAGGAAGGGAAGATCAAGAAGGTGGCGGTAGCGACCTATATTATCACACCCTACAACGTGGATATCATCGGCGACTTGATTGACGAGCTGGAAAACAACGGGATGTACTTCTAAGGCAGAGCGTGCATCAGAATCACAGAAACAAAGCAGAACAAACCTTTTCGGAAGAAATATAGAACGGCGAGGGGAAAGAGAAAGACCCCTAAAGAGCCGAGAGTAAAGGGGGATTATCCATGCTGACGCCGCAGGAAGTAGCAGAACACGGCTTTTCCAAATCCCGTATGGGCGGGTACAACATGAAGGAAGTGGACGATTTTCTGGATGAACTGACCGCTGACTTCAGTGAGCTGTACAAAGAAAACTCTGTGTTGAAAGGGAAGATCAAAGTGCTGGCGGAGAAGATCTCCGAATACCGCGAGACTGAGGACGCCATGCGCACCACCCTCCTTACGGCACAGAAGATGGCAATCTCCATGGTCGTGCAGGCGGAGGAAGAAAAGAAACGTATGATCGCGGAGGCAGAACGTGCTGCCCTCCAGCGGAAAGCGGAAGTGGAACAGGAAGTGGCAGATGCCGAATACCAGCTGAAGATGGCCAAGAACGCCACCGCCCAGTTCGTAGAGCATATGCGGGATCTGGTGAAGCAGGAAGCTTCCTTCCTGGATCAGCTGCCCGCCATCAAGGCGGAGCCTGTCCACCCTAAGAAGGCCGAGCCG
>OLRV01001832.1_pt1 | contig 17353 bp, 13 predicted proteins | sample 1672421 | NCBI WGS metagenome assembly OLRV01 (sample SAMEA3136684, study PRJEB25190) | human gut metagenome | biome: human gut; feature: human-associated habitat; material: faeces | place: Austria | collected 2013
TCATCGTCGCCGCCTGTGGCGGATTCAGACGATGGAAAACGCCGAAGGTTGGCACAGCATAGCCGTGACGGAAGGAGTTTCCCTCCTTGAGGGACGTTTTTCATCGTCGCCGCCTGTGGCGGATTCAGACGATGGAAAACGCCGAAGGTTGGCACAGCATAGCCGTGACGGAAGGAGTTTCCCTCCTTGAGGGACGTTTTTCATCGTCGCCGCCTGTGGCGGATTCAGACGATGGAAAACGCCGAAGGTTGGCACGGCGCAGCCGTGACTGAAGGAGTCGTTCCCGCACGCTCCCTATTGCCGCCCCTGTGCTCTCCCTTCCTCGCCGTCTCCCTTCGCCACGTCCAGCAGTTTCCCCAGCAGCGGCACATTCAGCCCGAAAATCTCCAAATTCTCAATGAGGCTCACCAACTCCGTGGCGATCATGTAGGTCATCGCCGCGCCGCAGACGCTCGTCACCCCCAGCCCGTTGCCCACACTCACGCAAACGCCGACCACCAGCCACTCAAGTTCCTTCTTCATCACGCCCATCAGCAGCGCACCGGAGGAGACCTTCCCGCTCTCCGTCTTGCGGGATTTCCCCGTCACCGCGCACAGCAGCCCGGTCAGGATGTCCGCGCCCTGCACGATGAGCAGCGCCTGCGCCAGCGGCGGCAGACCCGTCCACCACGCCAGCGCCGCGCCAATCAGCGCACCGATCCAGTTCACCACATTCGGCTTCACGCCCTTCATCACCTGCATCGTCTTTTCTTCCATCTGTGTTCTCCCTCTTTAATCCTCTCCGGCCTTGCAGCAGTATGTCCCGCTGATCCAGCCCGTGTGTCCCCGATATACCGTGCGCAGCCAACCGTCCTTTTCCTCCAGCACGGCAAGCCGCGTTCCGTCCGGGATCATCTGCATGTATCGCCCGTTCTGCTTTACCCGCATCCGAAGTCCGCCCCCTGCGCAGACGATGACACGCCCATATTCGGTGCTTCCCGCCCGTTCGCCGTCCGCGCTTTTGTCTCCGCTTCCTTCTGCCTCAATCATCCGATGCGCCCCCAGCCCGTTCCATCCCGCCTTCGCCGTCAGCGCGGTTTCGACCACGCCGCCCCGGCTCTTGCTGCTGTGGATGACCGTGCCCTGCTCCGTCACCAGCCCGGTGTGGCTTACGTCTCCCGTGCCCACGCCCATGAACGCCAGCATTCCCGGCTTCGCGCCGGAAATGCCAGACTGCCGCCATATCAAATGGCGATACTTCGGCACGCTGTCAAAGCTGTTCCAAAGCTCGTTCGTCCCCGCCGTCGTGTAGCGCTTGTCGCCGCCCGCGCAGGTGCGGATGACCTTCTTGATGAGGTTGATGCAGTCCAGCGTTTCGTAGCTTGTCCCGATCAGCCCCCGCGCCGCGCGGATGGCCGCTTCCGCCTGAATCATCGGGTTCACCCCCCTTGCGTCACTCCGTCACGAGGTCTTCGCAACCGCTGTCAATCAGGACTTCCTTGACCTTATTCTTGAGCAGGCGCGGAACCTGCGCGTAGGTCTTCTTGCCAAGCATAATCTGCTGTGCCCATAACATAGCCATCATATCTTCTTCCTTTCCGCTCATTATAATGAGCCGTCCAAAAATGTTAAGCATACACAATCTCGCTCATTTCGAGGATGCATTGCAGCAGGGTTTCGTTCTGGTTTTCAAGCGTCTTGATGCGCTCTTCCTGCGTTGGCTTCTGTTCTCCCGGTGCTGGCGTGTCCGGCACTTCCGGCTCAACGTACACGCTGCCGTCGTCGGAGAGCTGCACCGCATTATCGAGTACACGATAAACGGTCGTGTAATTGCTGAAATCACCAAGTTGCGTTACACCGTCCATGCGCCACGTCGTGAAGCCTGTTGTTGGAGCGTCGGCGATACCGCCAAGCTCAATAACATGCTCACTGTGCCGCGAAAACGTTACTTCCCGGATTTCGTCCGAGGCGTTTATCTTGATTTTAATCATCGCATATCCTCGTTTTCACAGTCAATTCCGTTCCTATTCGGTTTATATTTGTACCCATGTAATTTGTTTAGCGCCGTTTATTTGGATACCCAAAAACGCATTGCTGCTAGAACTAACGCCCACATAATACGTGTCCGAATAATAACTTCCCGGCCAACTCTTCCCGCTAATACGGATAAAACCACCATAATCAGCAGGCATTGTATTTCCTTTATGCTTTTCATCATAAAAATTGCCTTGTTTCAATGTGCCGACATCATTCTTAATGCTCTTAACAGCTTCCGCCCCTGCTACTTTATTCGTAAGATCGGTGCTTGCAATAATTTCTTCAAGTGTGAGCGCATCAGATTGATTGATTTTAGCATTAACATCACTCTTTAGCTGATTAACCGTCGCCGCATCTGCCGCCCCGATGTTCTCCCTTGCCTGCGCCTTTTGCGCATCATCAAGCGTCTGCGCCGTATACAGCACAGCTTCCTGCGGCGCGTCTTTTCCCGGGTCGCCCTTCTCTCCTTTCTCGCCCTGCGCGCCCGTGTCGCCCTTCACCCCCTGCGGAATCGTAAATTCCACCATCGGGTTTTCCGCCGTGCCGCTCTGCGTAACGCTCGCCGCCGTCCCGGCCTCGCCCGTCACGGCTGTGACTGTAAACCTTGGCGTTGCGCCCGTCGCGCCCGGGCTTCCATCCCTGCCGGGGTCGCCCTTTTCGCCTTTCTCGCCTCGCGCGCCCGGTGCGCCGGGGTCGCCCTTTTCGCCCTTCGCGCCGGGGTCGCCCTTTTCGCCCTTCGCGCCGTCGCGCCCCGGCTCGCCGCGTGGACCCTGCATCAGCTTCTCAAACCGAATCCGCAGCGTCTGGTTGACCGGCTGACCGAACCCGTTGTTTGCCGCGCTCGATAGCTCGCCAATCGCCGCCATGACGAACAGGATTCCCGGCGGACAGGGCGTGATGACCTGCTCTGCGTCCGTCACCTCGCCGTTTTCGTCCACGTTGGCCTGAATCGCCAGCCGCACATCCCAGACATATTCTCGCGGTTTCAGCCTCGCCGTGTCCTCACTTTCAAAGCAGACGACAAACCGCCCGTCCGCTTCCGGCGCAATCGTCTTTTCAATCAGCGCGCGCCGTTTCGGTCTCTCCCTGACGGTGAAAATCGCCCGGTCGTTTGCCGTCGGCACATACCCGGTTTCGTCCGGGCAAATCGCCATCAGCGCCGTGTCGCCCGCCGTAATCGAAATCTGGTTTCCGCTCACGCGAAACATCGCTTTTCCCTCCTTTTCTTCATGTATAGTCTGATTCCATCAACCATCATCCCCGTCAGCTTCACGCCGTTGAGCACCACGTCCTCCACTTGCTCACCGTTGAAGATTACCGGCACGTCGTTCTTGCGCAGGAATGTCACCCGCGCCGAACCGTCCGCGTTGACGGCGTTTCCGCCGCCCGCCGTTGTGGATGGGCTGTATACCGTACCGCCCGCGCTGGTGAAGCTGGGCAGCCCGCCGATGTAGCCGCTTCCGCCGCCTCCGCCTGCGCCGCCGCCCATATACCTGTTGCCGCCGTTGCCGCCGTACCAGCCGCCGCCGCCCCCGCCGCCAGCGCCAGTTTCCAAGCCGCCATCCGCCCAATACCAGTCGCCCTGTCCACCTTGTCCGAAAGACCCTTTATCGCTTCCGCCTGAACCCGGTCCAGTCTGTGTTCCGCCATAGCCGCCGCCGTACCAGCCGCCGCCCTTGCCGCCCTCGCCGTTGGACTGCCCTGTGCCGCCTCCGCCGCCCGCGACAAGCAGCACCGCCGCCTTGTTGCCGGACAGGTTTTTCAGCTCGCCCGTCTTCGTGGCGATGTGCGTCGCGCCGCCGCCCCAACCGGCGTTTCCTCTTCCGCCGCCGTTATAGGGATTGTTGCATCCGCCCACGCAGATGTAGTAGACCTCTCCCTTCTTGCAGAGCTTGTAGCCCACGCTGTACCCGCCTTTTCCATTGGTGTTGTAGTTGTTTCCATAGTTGCCGCTGCCATGCAGCGCCGAGTTCGACCCGCCCGCTCCCCAAACCTCGAATTTGTAAATGCCGTCATGCGGAATGGTGACGCTCTGCATCCCGCCCGTGTAGGCGTAATCCTGATAGCTTCCCTTGCTCGTCGTAATCGCCATGGCTCACCTCACGTCGTTGTAATGTACAGAATCCCGTTCGAAAGCTGGAACCGAGCGCCGACGGGTCCCGGGTCGCCTTTGTCGCCCGGGTCGCCCTTGTCCCCCTTCGCGCCCGGCTGTCCGCGCTCAACGCCCAGCGTCAGCACGAGCTTCCCGTCGATGTCGGCCATCTGCGCCGTGCTTCCGCTGCCGTATTCCCGCGTCTGCGCCTGAATGTTCATGTTCGCAAGCCGCTGCGCCTGCGTGTTCGCCGACAGCGCCGCCGTGCTCGCATCCGTTCCGGCCTTCTGCGCCGCTTCCGCCTGCGTCTTCGCGCCCTCTGCCGCCGCGTTCGCCTCGGAAATCGCCGTGTTCATCTTCGAGAGCGTCAGGTTGATTTCCGTCACCAGCGCGTCCCATGCGTTACTCTGGCTGGGCGTGACCTGTGTGCTCAGCGCTGGGCGGCTGATGGGCGTGAAACTCCCCTCATAACAGGTTTTCGCGCGCGTCTCGTCCGCCGTCGCGCCGTAGCTCACATAGACGAATACCTTCACCGCGCCGCTTCTTTTCAGATACACGTCCGGGATATCCGCCATCCAGCAGCCCGTTTCCGCGTCAAAGGACGCGATGCGCGTTTCCGTCTGGCTGTCCCCCGCGTAGCCGTATTGCGCCTGCACCGTCACCACGTCCCCCGCGAGGAAGTCGTCCATTTCGGCCAGCTCGTCCGGGGTCGGCAGCCCGCGCATCCTGAGCCGCTGCCCCGTGTCGTACTGGTAAACCCCGGCAATGGCCGCGCTCTTGTGCGTTCTGGGTTCAAAATTGGCCTCGATCATCTGATTTCGCCCGCCTCCTTCTTTCGCCTGACCAGCTCGGTCAACACCTGCTTTTTCGCTGTTTTCTGCATGTCCCGAACCGCTTCTATCCTTTCTTCGTCGCTCATTCGTTCCCATCTGCTGCCGCTCATCATCGTGCGCAGGCCGATCACGTCCCTGCCGCTTCCGTTGAACAGCGTGTCCGCGTAGGTGCTGTTCGCCCAGCGCTTTTCCTCGTCCGTCAGGCGGATTTTGAAACCCTCGTACTGGTTAAACCCGACCTTGCCCACCTTGAATTCCTTGGCCAGCGTCTTTGTGACGCTCACCTCGTACTTGCTCGCACTGACCATCTCTCCCGGCAGGAAGCTCGTTTCCCCTGTCCGATAGCTCAGGTCGATCAGCGTGTCAAGCGCCGCGTCGTTCTTTTCGCCCAGCGTCGTCCATGGGGTCGCAAAAGCGTTGAGGAAATGCAGCGCCGCGTTTTGGTTCTCCTGTCCCCAGTTGTAATAGCCGTTTTGCAGCGTCGCGTCGCCCGTGATGTCCGTCTTGACCGGCAGCGTCTGCCGCAGAAGCGGCCAGTTCTGAACGATTTGACGGTTGAGGAATTGCTTCACCGCGTTTTGGCTGTACACGTCCCGCACATAGGGGTCTGTCACCTTGGCCAGCGCGCGAATCGCCGAAGGGGTCAGGCGGCTCGCCTGATTCTCCGCGATGTTCTCTGCAATGTTGCTCGCGATGCCTGCCGCGTCGTTGTAGCCGCTGAACAGCGCGCTGAACCCGGAAAGGAACGAGTTGTCAAACAACTGGTTGCCCGTTTCCAGCGCCGAACCGTAGAGCACCGTTCCGATCAGCGCCGGAACGTTCACATCATCGCCCATCTCTTCAATCGCCCATGCGATCTTCGCGCCGATGTACAGGGGCCCGCTCGAAGGCTGCGCAAAGTCAAGCGGGATTTCCCAGTCGCCCAGCTTGAAATATGTGCTGTAACTCCTGCCCTGCGCCTTGCGGATTACGCCCAGTCTCTTGTCTCCCTCGTCCTCGCGTCCGGGCTGAATCGCGCCGAGGCTGGCCAGCAGCGCGCCGACGATGGCCACGCCGGTTCCCGTCAGGCCGCGCCCGAGGTTCATCACAAACTTTCGCTGGTCGAAGTTCGCGCCGCCGTTGCGCTTGCCGTCCCATAGGCCGTATTGGATGATTGCCCGCGCCAGTCCGATGGGGCTGTACTGCATCATGCGGCTTGCGACGTTTGTCGGCGTTTTGAGGAAGGGCATTATGCTCGTAATCATAAGGTCGATCATCGGGCTTTTCCGCCGCGCGCCGTTGATGGCGTTGGCGATGTTGTTGTCCTCCTGAAAAACGCGCTCCGTCGCGCGAACCGCCGCTTCCGTCTTCATTTCCTCAAGCGTCATGTCGCGCAGGACTTTGACCTCGCGTCCGTCTACGCGCTGCGTATCGGGGATTTTCGTTCCCAGACGCTTGATGACGGCCAGCTCCTCCGTGTAGCATTGCTCCCAGAACGGACGGTCGCCCACCTGCATGGCAAAATCCACGATGTTCTTGTAGGCTTGCAGCCATTCGTTGTTGAAGGTGCGGTTGTTGCGGTTCAGGTCAAAGCCGCTTCCGTGGCCGGTGTCCGCGTGCGTCACGAAATAGTCCACCATCGTCTGTCCGATCTCGCCGTCAAACGCTTCCCGGCCTGCCGCCCGCTCCGCGCGGTTCGGCGCGTCCGTCGTTCGGTTGCCCGTCCGCTTGGTGATATATTTTCTTTCAATCGCGCCGCCGATCTTCTCGCTCGCCAGCTCCAGCGGGCGAATGAGAATGTTGCTGGAAATGTTCTTGACCCACGTCTTCGTGCCGGATAGCATGTTGGTATATCCAAGGGCATTGACCTTTCCCATCATGCTGTCCTGCGCGACGTTAGCCTGCGCGTTGTAGACGCGCTGCAACGCCGTTTTGCCCTCCGTCGTCACCGGCATACCCTCAAGGTCTGCGCCCTCGGCATAGAGGAATGTGCTCATCTGCCCCGCGATGTAGTTCAGGTCGGCTTCTGTCACCACCGCAAGCCCCTGTTTCATCGCTTCGAGCTGCTGGCAGAGCGTCAAAAGACCGTCGCCGCGCACATTGTTGTCCGTTGCCAGAATGGCCGCCAGCATGCGTTCCTTCACGGTCGCATAGCTGTATGTGTCGCCGACCAGCTTTGTCCCGTTAAGGCCGTATTGGTCGATGAGTTCCGCCTTCCAGCTTTCAAGCGGCATGTTCCACGGGTTGTCATCACTCACGTCGGAAGGCAGCTTGTCGATCTGCCGCTGAATCAGCTCCGCCGCCGTATAGACCTTTTCGAGCACCGGCGGCAGCGGTCTTTCAATGAAGCTGCCCTGCACCGCGTCGCCCGCCGCGCCGCTCGCGCCCGTCACAGCCTCCTGCGGCAAAACGGAAGTCCTGCCCTTGTTGAACGGGTTGTCCGGGTCGAAATCGCCCGTCTGTCTGGCGTTCTGTTCCCTTTCGGTGCCTTCCTTGCTTCTCTGCTGTCTGTCGCGCCATCCCTTCACCGGCGCTTGGCTGCCGACGGGGATATCGCCGTCCGCCAGTCCCTTTTTCGCGTTGGCGTGGTCGGCTTTCTTCGCCGCTTCCACCAGCGCGCCCTCCGCAGTCAGCTTTCCGATGATCTGTCTGGCCTGCAACGCCTGACCGGCATTTGTGCCCTGCTCGTCATAGGCCTTCGCGATCACATAGGCCGTCGTCATCAGCCCTTCGTTCTGCGCCCGGATGCAGGCCACCGCCGCCGCCGCGTGGTCGTCTGCCGTCCATCTGTCCCGCGCCAGCAGGTCGTTCACCACCGCGTCAATGCCGCGCGCGTTGATATCGTCGTTCGCCCGCTGCACCTGCTCCCGGTTGGTCACGGTCTCGTACTGGTCTCCGCGAAGGAATTTCTTCACGCTGTCGGTCAGCACGTCGAGCTCCTGCGCCTTTACGTTGCCGAATTGGCGTGGGGCGACGGCATATTCTACGTCGTTTGGCATATCATAGGGATTGACGCTGGTGTCATTTTGTGTTACACTAGTGTCAGAAAGAGATGCAGTCTGACTATCGTGTGGGGCGCTTTGACGTCCGGCGGTTTGCTGCATCTCTTTTTTTGCCATTCCGACAAAATCATAGAGCAGCATTGAACCGTCTTTCTTCGTCCCAACGACTACATCCGCGTCATACATCTGGCCGCCAACCTCAAGCTGAACCTTCCCGCGTCCAAAGTCCACGATATCATCCGTCCGTTCGTGCGCAGGTTTTTCGCTGACATAATCGGTCGATGCCTGCAAAATTTCGTCCGCATTGTTCGTAGCGCGCATCTTGTCGGCGTATACGTCCGGCTGGCTGTGTTTAAGCCACCTTGTATCCTTGGAGTTTGTAATCTCACTTCGAGATTTGCCGGTGATCTGAATCTGATTGCTCCCGACGGTTACGCCGTTCGGGAATTTTTCTTTCAGCGCCCGCTTGACAGTTCTTGCCCAGTCCTTTTGAGGAACGCCCGCAAGAATGTCCTCTTCAACCGAAACAACGGGCTTTCCCTTTTCATCCCGTCTGATGGCATATTCCATCCCCGTCTGTTGTCCGCGCGTGACCTCCCGCTCTATGGGCGCGGTCTTTCCGAACAGCTCGATGGTCGCGTCCTCGCCGCCCATGCCCTTTTTCCACGTTCCGGCTTCAAGAATGGCCTGCCTGAGTGCTTCCCGCGCCCTGACCAGCGCCTCGTAGTTTTCTGCCGCCGCGCCGCCTGCCTTTTGAGCTTTGCGTCGGGCTAAAAACTGCGTCAGCTTGTTGTAGACCCGAATCGGGAAGGACTGCTTCGCGCCCAGCAGGTCATATACAAGCGTCTCGCTGCCCGTCCTGCCCCATGCGCCAAGGGAAGCCATCAGCTTTTCCGTCGCCGCGGCGGCCAGCTCCTTGTTCACGTCGCAGGGGAGACCCGCGTCCTCATAGGTCTTGCGGATTTCCGCCGCGTCTCTGTCCATCGCCTTTGTATCGCCGCGATAGGCCGCTTCCAGCGCCGCCTTTTCGTAGGCCGCATAGTTCTTCGTGCTCTCGATGTAGTGCGTCAGCTCGTGCATGACCACCTGTCGCATCTGTTCGCCCGCGCCGATTCGGCTTGAAAGAATCAGCCGCCCGTTCTCTCGGTCGTAGAAGCCGCGAACCTTGTCTGCCAGCGGCATGACGATCAGCTCAAGCCCCGTCTTCTGCTTCAGGCTGCTGGCGAGTTTCTGCGTCACCGGGTCAAGGTTGCCGCGCGAAACATCCGCGTTCAGATAGTCTTCCGCTCCGACTGTGCCGATGCTGGCCTCCATCCCGCCCAGCTTGCCTTTCAGCTCGCCGCTCCTGTCCAGCAGATTCAGAATTTCCGTCTCCGGGTGCGCGCTCGCCTCGTCCATCCGTCCGGGGATTTGCGCCGCCAGTTCGCGGAAAAAGCCGCTGTCAAGGTCAACGTCCGCGCTCTTGCGGTTGACGCGGAACTGTGTGCCGTATTGGCGGTTCACCTGCGCGATTGTCCGCAGTCCCGTCGTGTGCAGCACCTCGGCAATCTGCTGTTCGTTCAGCCAGATGCGCTTTTTTCGAATGTCCCTGACCACCGGGGCGATCTCGTCCATCTCGCTCTGTGTCTGCTCCCGCTCGGTCTGCCTTTGGTATTCTTCCTGCGCCTGCTGCTCCCGCTCGGCGATTTCCGCTTCCGCCTTCCGGCGCGCCTCGTAAGCCTCCGGGTTTTGCAGCGCTTCCCGGCGGTCGTAAAGCGCCATCAGCCGCGCGCCGATCTCGTTCATCCGCGCGTCGAGCTGGCCAAGCGTTTCCTCGTCCATTCCCATGGCTTCCGCTTCCGTATAGCTCTGCGTCGCCGCGTAGAATTCTTCTTCCGCCGCCTGCTGCTGCGCGTCGAGCTGCGCAATCTCGTTGTCAATGGCCTGCATCCGCGCTTCCCGGTCGTCCAGCATGGCTTCCCGCGCCGCCGCGTCCTCCGCGATGACGGCCTTCCTGCCCGCCTGTCTCGCCTCTGCCAGCCGCTGTGCCGCCGCCTGCTGCATTTCGTCCGTTCTGCGCGCGGCGACCGCGCCCTGCTCGTTCGCGGTTTTCTGGTTTTCGCCCATGCGCACGCGCGCTTCGGTCATTTCCTTCTGCCGCGTCAGGTCGCCGTTCATCACCGCGTCGCTCGCTTCCGCGAACTGCGCCCGGCTGTTGTCCGCCGCCGTCTGCGCCGCTTCCGCCTGTGCGCGCGCCTCGTCGGCCTGCTGCTTGGCCTTTGCCGCGTGCGCCGCGCTGCCGCGCTCGTCCTTCCCGCTGATGATCTCTTCGGCAACGGCCTTGCTTTCCTTCTGCTGTCGCGCATAGTCGTTGAGCAGCGCGCAGGCCTGCTCGTCGCCCAGCGTCTTTGTCACGTCCAAGATGACGTTCTCCACGTCCGTCCGCTTGCCGCTCATCAGGTCTTGCGCCGCCTTCACGCCGCGCAGCGTGCCCACGCCGCTTCCAGCCGCGCCGGACAGGGAGAACAGCACCGCGCCGATGGCGTTCTCCACCGCGCCGCTGACAACGCCCTCCGCCGCGCCCTTCACGTCAAGGTTCTTGGGATTCAGCAAGTTCAGCGCCATATTCAGACCGTCCGTGAACGTGATTTCCTCGCCCGCGTCCACCTTGCGGAAGATTTCGCCCAGCGCGTTGTCCGTCCAGTTTGCCGACAATCCTTCAAAGAATTCGTCGTGAACCACTTCGTCAAATTCGTTTCGGGCAAACGCCTTGCTAAACGCCTCGCCAAACGTTCGAATCGCCGCAAGGCCTCTGCAAGCGCCCGCCGGGTTGCGGATGATCCGGCTTCTCGCGGCTTCCGTCAGCGCGCTCATGCCCGTCATTCTGCCCAATACGCCCTCGAACGTGCCGAAGTTCGTCGCGCAGTCAAGCCCCGTGTTCACCGCGCTCAGATATCGGGCGAAATCAATGCTGTACCCCTTTTGCAGATATTCGTCAAAGTTGTTCTTGAACCCGACGACGCTGTACCCCGTGTTAAAGCCAAGCAGGCTGCTGCCCGTCGCCAGCGTCGTTCCCGCCGCCACACCGGCCGAAACCGCGTTGTAGGTCATGCCCTTCACGCGCCCGAACCACTTGAATTCATCCTCCGTCGCGTTCGTGCGCATGAATCCTTCCATCGTCGCGATGTCCCGGCGCACCTCCGCGCTGTTCTTGAGGAAATCCCCCTCAAAATCCATCGGGTCAATGCCGAGCTGGTATACGTCCGCCGCACCGGCCAGCGCCTTTCTCAGCGCATTGTCGTAATTCTCGTCGAGCGTCCCGCTGGCGAGCGCGCTTTCAATGTCCTTTCGGTACTGCGTCCGGCCGTATGCGCCGTATTCGTTCTGGTATCGGTTCTGGATGCGCGCCGCGTTGACGAGCACCATGCCTTGAGAATAGCCCGTGTACAGGGTGTCCTTGTAGTCCAGATACCATTGTTTAACGCCTGCGTTAATGCCCGCGCCGACCGTGTAGCTCGCGCCCACGCCCTGACCGAAGGGAACGTCCAGCGCCGCCATTTCCTCATCGGTGATCGCCGCGCCCTGCTGACTGATGCGGCTGGCCGCGCGCTCGCAAAGCGCGTTCATGTCCACGCCGCCCGTCTTGGCGTAGTATTCGTCCAGCGTCAGCCCCAGCGCAAGCGCCGTCTGCGTGTCCTCTTCGAGCAGCGCGTCCATCTGTTCCCTGAGCTGCGCCTGATAGTCGCCCGTGTCGATTACGCCCTGCGCGTCGAGGTTCAGCTTCACGCTGCTTGAGTCAAACGGACTGACCGCATTTTTGCTCGCGCCCGGCCTGAAATAGTCGTCCACCGCCGCCAGCCGCCCGACATAGCCCATGTCCGCGTTCAGCTCGTCCTGCCCCGCCTGCGCGTTCTGGCGCACCAGCGCCAGCTGTTCCTCGCTGGCCGTTCCCTTGAGCGCCGCAGTGCGCGCGTCGCTGAGCGCCTGCGCGCTCGCCTCCTCCTGCGCCCTGCGCATGTCGGCCTTGTCGAATAGCAGCTCGTCTCTGGCCGCGTAGATGCTTGCCAGCTCGTCCATCGCGTGTTCGTCCGTGGTAAGCAGGCGCTCCATCAGCGGCAGCTCCGCGTCGCCGCCCAGCGTTCCCGCTTGTTCCATCGCCTCGGCCTGCGCCGCCCATACGACCATCTGCGCCATCACGTCGCCCCGCAGCTCGTCCGGGAAGGAATCGCTCTTCATCACATCGTACAGCGTCTTGACCGTCTGCCCCTGCGCCGCGATGTTCCCGTAGGTCACCGCGTCGGCCATGTCGTTTCCGAGGATAATGCGCTGGCTGTCCGCTTCCGTCAGCGTGCCGATCATTCGCCGCGCGTTCCCGCTCTCTGCCAGCATGCGATCCAGTTCATCCTTGCCCGCGCCCTCGATCTGGTCATACCGTCCCTTGAGCAGCGCGTCCGCCGCCTGTCCGATGGTCTGCGCCTCGTGCATGCGAATTTCCGCGCCTGTTTCATCCGTGCGCTCCCTGCCTCCCTCTTCGAGGGAGGTGTCAGCGGAGCTGACGGAAGGAGTTGCCATCCATTCCGCAAAACTCATCCCGCCCTGCGCGACGACCCGCTCTTCCGGTGTCATCTGAACGGGGCCTTGCACCTCCGGCGCTTTGCCGCTGTCCTCGGCCTTCTTCTTGCCCGCCGTCGGGAAGCCCGGCGCGGTCGATGCCGTCATCGTTTGGAAAACAATCCGGCTCTGTGCCTTTGCCTGCGCGGGGCTTTCGGCCTTTTCCTGTTCCTCCTGCTCGGGCACTTTCCCGGCCAGTCCGCTCCAAAATCCAGGCTTCTTCTCTTTCTTCTGGTCTTCCTCGGTCGCGCGCGCTTCGTCTTCCACCTCGGCGGATGCGCCTTCTGCGCTGGCGGAAGGCGTTTCCCCGCCCGTGATGCCCGTGTATGCCTTGTCCAGCGCCGCCGTCAGCTGGCTTTTCGCATAGTCGGAGTAGGCGCTTTCCTCGATCTCCTGCCGCGCCTTGAGGTAGGCCGCCGCGTCTTCCTTGTCGTGCTTTCCGTCGCCGTAGAATCGGCTCGCGTAGTCCTCTGTCGCGTCCCTGTATTCTTCTTTGGTCAGGTTCGCGCTTTCAAGGAATGTTCCCACGCCGTCCGCATTTTCGCCGTAGAATCGGCTGCCCTCGGTCTGCGTCAGCGTCTTAAACGCCTTTGCCGCCCGCGCGCGCAGCGTGTCGTCCGCAATGGCGTTGATGCCGCGAATCACCGTCGCCGCGTCCGCCGTATTGGCGTTGATGCTCTGCCCGTCAAAGCCCATCAGGGGCATTTCGGCCAGCTCCAGCATGGCCGTGTTGCGCGCATTGGCGTTCTTCTGCCGCGTTTCCTGCTCGCTGTCAATCTGCTTGTTCAGGCTTTGTTTCAGCTTCGTCTGTCCGGAAATGGTCAGCTCGTTGTTCAGCGCAAGCTTCATGCCTTGAAGGGAACCGCTGGTCTTCCCGGTCATGTCCATGACCGATTCGCCCTTGCTGTTCTTTTGCAAGCCGTATACGCCCGTCAGGCTCGGCTCGTCAAAGCTGGGCGTCTGCGCCGTCTTCATCGCCGGGCGTTCGGTATTCGCATATGCTTTTCCGATTGCGCCCGCGCTGTAATCCTTCACCGCCGATTCTTCCGGCTTTTCGATCTGCGCGTTCTGCTCGTCGCCCTTCTTTTTTCGGTCATTCCACTTGCTCATAGGCTCTCCTTATCCGTATGAAATCGCGTCAACGTCGCCGCTTGCCTTTTTCTTTCTGCTGCTTCCGCCGCTCCCCGCGCTTCCCGTCGTGCTCGTCGTGTGGCTCGTCGTGTCGGTCGTGCCCGTCGTGTCGGTCGTGCCGGTCGTCTGCTGGGTGCCGGTCGTCTGCTGTCCCATCGCGGCGGAAATAGCCGTCAGGTAGTTGCTGTTGTACTCCCGGCGCTGCGTGTCCTTCAGCTCCTGCACCTTCGCCGCCAACTGGCTGGCAAAGTCCGTGTTCAGCCGTCCCTGCGTCTGGCTGTTCTGTTTCGCCGCCTGCGTGATCTGGTCTTGAATCTGCCCGGTCTTGCGCGCGTTCTCGTCCGTCAGCTCCCGTACAGCCTTCGCCAGCGCGTCGCCCTGGTTGGCGAGCGTTTGCAGCGTGTAGCTGCTCCTGCCCATGCCCCGGTTCAGCGCCGCCGTCTCCACGTTCGCCTTGCTCTGGCGGTAGGCGCTGTTTTGCTCGTCGATGGCGCGCGTCAGGTTGGCCGCAAGGTTCGCGATCTCCTGCTCCTTGCTCAGCTTCGTCGTTTCAAAATTCTGCCTGCTGGCCTCAATCCCCGCGTTGAGCTGCGGCCGCAGCAGGTTTTCCGCAAACGCCGCAATCTCCTTGTCCGTCATGTTCCCGGCCAGCCCGCCGAGAATCTGGTTCATCAATTCGCTGTCCAACAGCTTCTTTGTCGTGCTCTGGCTCTGGCTTTGGCTCTGGCTCTGACTGTGCTCTCTGCTGTTTGTCGTCGAGGATTGAAACGTCTCCGTCGTCGTTCTTTTCGCCATGTTCTCACTTCCCTTCCAGCGCGTCTAACCGCTTTTTGATCTTCTCGATCTCCGCGTCCTTGAGCCTGTCCGCGTTCCAGCTCGCCATACAGAAATCGCGCAGGAACATCGTCAGGTTTCGAACGTATGCCGCAAGCGTCCCGCCCGTCTCCTGCGGAACTCTCGGTTGCTTAAATGCCATGCTCACACCTCGTCAAGCGAATACTCCGCCTGCACCCCGCCGTAAATCCGCCAGCCCGCCGCATTCGCGTGGCTTCTGATTTTCAGCTTCATCCGAACGCCGCTCACCTGAATCTTCACCCGGTAGTCCTTCCTCTGCCTTTGCAGCAGAACCACCCGCGTCTTTTCCCTGCGCTCGGTCTTGATCGTCATTTCAACCGGCACGTCGTTCTCGTCCGCGTCGGCGGTAAACCGCAGCACAAAGTCGCGCTTCATATAGGCCTTGCCCAGATCGAGCCACGGCGTTTCCCATAGACATTCCATCGGGGCGCCCAGATAGCCGCCGCTCTCCGGGTCGCCGTAGCGCAGCACCTCAAACGGCTCGTCCGCCTGCGTGAAGTACACCGTCCCGCCGACGGCAAAGAAGTCCTTGACGCGCATGCCCTTTCGAACCATGAACGTCCCGCGCTCCGTGTCGTATTCGAGCACCGTGTTGTTTTCGCTCAGAACGTCGCTCTCGCTTTCCTTGATGCACATCGCCAGATAGTAGATGTGGTTGCACACGCAGGCTCTCGCCGCGCTGTCCATCCCCTCCATGCGCATCCGCATCGTTTCATACAGCGCATCCCGGCTGAGCAGCCGCAGCGTGTTTCCGTCGTACAGGCCGATTCCGTTCTGCGACAGGTACAGCATGCTCGTCCTGTCCGTGCAGATGCTCCGCTCTTCGACGGGGCCATCCGTGCCGTAGGCCTCCGTGATCGTGAAGCTGCTCGGGTCGGTGCCGCGAATTTCGAAGATCGTCTGCTCCTTCACCGCCAGCAGATACCCGCCGAAGGGTTCCAGCGCGATAAACTTGTCGCCGTCCCATGTCGGCTGGTTAATCACGCCGCCGCCCAGCTCCGGCGTTTCAGCAACATTCGTCCAGTTGAACGGGTCGTATGGCCGCGAATAGAAGATGCTGTCCGGGTATCCTTCCGCGCCCGTTCCCCAGATGCGCTCCGCGTGCCGTCCCAGCGTCGCGAACTTCACCTCGGCGTATGCGTCGCCAATCGTCAGCGCCTTCTTTTCTACCCGAAGGTCGCTTCCGTATACCGCGATCATGCCGTCCTTCGCGTTGGAAAGGATCAGGATATCCACCGTCGCCCCGCCCTCCGTCGTCTCGTAGGTGACGGAAGACCACACGTCGCTCTTGTACCCCTCCGAGCGCTTCACCCAGCCCTCCGTGCCCATCGTGTAGGTGTAAATCGCGCCGCCCGCCGCCGCAACGTACACGTCCGCGTCGTCCGGTCTCGTTCGCCGATAGAACCGCGCCAGCGTCTCAATCTGCGCGCCCAGCGCCGGAAACGCGCGGCTCGTGCCGTAGCTTGAAGCCAAAAGCCCGCGCTCCGTGCGGATGTTCTGCGCAAGGTAGGCGTAGTCGGTGTTGATGTTCGTGTCGCCCGCCGCCTGATATACGCCCTTCGGCGTGGGGATTGTGAACCGCCCCTGATAATCGCTGTCTGAAATGCTCACCCTTGCCCCCTCCTTCGTCCCTTCATTCGATATTTCCCCCCTATGCCTCCCTCCCCGAGGGAGGTGGTCGCCGCAGCGACCGGAAGGAGTTTCGCCCCCCTCCCCGCCTCCCTCCCCGAGGGAGGTGGCCGCCTCAGCGACCGGAAGGAGTCCCCGCAGGCGGCCAACGCCTTCACCTGCAATACCTCGCATCCGTAACATCGTAAATGTGCTTGCGATGCGTCACACTTCCCATGCCCTGCGGCCTCAGCCGCTGCATGCCCCGGAGGAAGCTGTTCAGATAGAACTGCGCCTGTCTCTGCTTAACCGGATTTCCGTTGGATAGATGCCGGTAACAGATGTAGTCCGCCAGATATGCCTGCGCACATTCCGGAATTTGCGGCTCGTCGCTCCCGTCCTCCATCGGGTAAAACGCCACCTCGCATACAGCGCGCAGCGTCTTTCCCGTCAGGTCGTCCCGCCAGACGTGCAGCCCGCGCCCGTCCGAGTCGAGGTCATAGCCCACGTCGCGGCCGTATTCGTCCCTCAGCTCCACCACGCGCGTGACCAACATTCCCGGAACGGGTGCGTTCCCTTTCTCGTCCACATCGACGCAGAACGTCCGGCGCGGTTTCAGGTACTCGCGAACCGCGATGTCATAGCCCATGTTCGCGTATACCTTGAAACTCTCTTCGTATTCGCTCACGTCCTCCGCGTTCTCGTCCAGTTGACGAAGCGCGTGCGCGATCAACTGTGAAAGCGTCAACTGATCACATCTCCCCGCAGTTCTTCAGAATTTCCACCACCGCCGTCGGCATTTCGCAGACCGTCCCGCGCATAAAGTAAAAGCTCACGCCGTTCAGCCCCGCAAAAACCACGTCGTCCCGGCTGCCCGGTGCCAGCGGCAGGCTCACCTTCACCACCTCGCCGTCCGCGCAGCCCGCGTCGGCCATCAGCTTTTTCAGGTTCTCCTGCGTCTTTTTGCACTTGCCGGAAAGCATCGCGCTCGTCTTTTTCATCGTCGCCGTCGTATTGATATTTGCCATTCTCTTTTCCTCCATTCTTTGTCAAAACTTGCTCGTTTCCCGTACCCTTCTCCCCAGACCTCCCTCTTCGAGGGAGGGGGACCGCCCGCAGGCGGTGGAAGGAGTTCCCGCCATCCTCACCTCATCAAGGACACCCGCCGGTCAAAACCTCCGGTTTTGCCGCCGATTGCATATAGGGGCTTTGCGATCGCCCCTATCACCCTTCGCCCGCCCTCTCGA
>OLRV01001835.1_pt1 | contig 17338 bp, 8 predicted proteins | sample 1672421 | NCBI WGS metagenome assembly OLRV01 (sample SAMEA3136684, study PRJEB25190) | human gut metagenome | biome: human gut; feature: human-associated habitat; material: faeces | place: Austria | collected 2013
GGTAATGTCGGGATTCAGCGATACATGGAATACGGGGTCTTTGATCTTCCGGGTATCGAGGTAGGGCTGAAAACTCAACAGGGCACGCCGCATATCGAACGTGTCGGATTGCTCGCAGTCGCCTAAAACCAGATTTCCGTACAAAACGGTAGCTTCGCCATTGCGCACTTTCCCGGCGTTGTACTCCAGTACGCCGCGAATGGATGCGCCTTTCGTTATTCGACCGACCATCTGCGATTAAATTCTTCAGTCAGGCGGACGACCTGTCCAAACAAGACCGTCAATTCCTGGGTGTGCTTCTCCAGCCGTGACAATAGAGCCACGGCCCGGCGGTCGTTAAAATTGGTGTGGATGGCTTTGACGGTCTGGTTGTAGTTGACCCCGACTCCTTTCCCCAAGCTGCGCAGGCAAGAGGCCAAAATTGCGGTCGCCCCGGTGCCCGGACAATAGCTATCAGTGTCCGATCCTCCCAATCCCACAGGCGGGGCAAGTCGTCAAAACGCCGGATATTGAATCCGCATACCCAGAGGCAACTCTAATTCCCGTTTACCAAAACGGCAAACAGCCGAGCATGTAACACAATGGAAAACAGCATGTTAATTTTCAGAACGAGTTAACATACATCTCATTTCAACCCCGGCGGACTTGAATTACACCCGCAATTAGGTAATTTTGTATGAGCACAAAAAACTCCCGGCGGACGAATGCTCCGACGGGATTTGCGGAACTTGCGAAACGAATGAACCTGACCTACCAACCTGCGGAGAAACCGTCGATGCAGCTCATACGCCCTTTCCCGGGGGCGGGACGGATCGTCCCGTCGCCGCCGTGCGTTTTGTCCCCGACCGTCCCGCATCGGGTTCGGGCCGCATCTCCCGCACCGTGGGACACGCCCGGGGAATTCCGGATAAAAACCGCCGCAACCAACGCGTCAACCTATTAAATATATACCCTACTAAAACCAACATTCATGAAAAACTTCTACTGCAAATGCCGGTTACACTTATGGCTCGCCTGCCTGACGGCAGGAATCGGGCTGTCAGCGTGCTCTGACGGCGACGAGGGGGGGGGAATTCGGGATACCAACCCGACAAACCCATCGAACTCGAATCGTTCTATCCTAAAACCGGGCCGATAGCGACCCAGGTAATCATCAAAGGCAAGAACTTCGGCACCGACGCCAAAGCCCTCAATGTCTATTTCAACGAAAAACGCGCAGCCGTAATCTCCTCGACGGGAGACCGCATGCTCGTCCTTGCACCCAAGCTCCCGGGCGAAGAGTGCGTCATCTCGGTCTCCGTGGGTGAGAACGAGCAGAACAAGGTACAGTTCGACGAACTGTTCGACTACATCATCCAGACCAATGTTTCCACGATCGCCGGGGGCATGAAGGGCACCACCATGCCCGAAGGAACCACCTCGCTGATCGGGTCGTATTTCTCGTCGAAGCCCGAATCGGGAATCGCCGTCGACAAGCACGACAACCTCTACGTCCGCTTCAGCATAGACGACGGAGCCAAGCACCGCGTCTACATGATGAACGAGGAGGCCGGAAATATCAAAGTCCTCAACGATTTCGGCATCCTCGTAACGGGTATCCTCCTGAGCACCGACCTGGCCACAGGCAATGTATATTGGTACCACACCAACATCGGGAACAAGGGATACGGTTATTTCGACCCCGTCGCCGACTACGCCAACACGAACATGGGAGACATCAAGTGGGATCACGACCTGTTCTATACCGACGGCAATTTCGCTCCCGTGTGGAGTGCCATCCAGACCTTCACGATGTGCCCGGCCGACAATAAATTCTACTTCTACACCAACGAGGGCGTCGTGGCCCGCTGGGATCCCGCCACCGGAAAGGGCGAGGATCTCACGCCTCCCGGCCGCTTCATAGACTCCCAGGGCGACATCATGGGCGTCGTCTTCGATCCGCGCGACCCCAACATCGTCTATTTCGCCAACCAGGGCCAGCACTGCATCTACAAGCACGACATCGCCGCTGGCACCATCGAATTGTGGGCCGGGCGGAAAAACACGGCGGGCTATCTGGACGGGCCGCTCGCCGAGGCGCAGTTCAACTACCCCTGCCAGATGTGCGTAGACCCCGAAGGCGAGGCTATCTACGTAACAGACAGGGAGAACCACTGTATTCGTAAGATCACACTTTCGAACGGCTACGTCTCCACGTTCGCCGGGACGCCCAAATCGTCCGGCTATGTGAACGGCCCTGCCGACGCGGCCAAATTCAACAAACCGGTCGGCCTGGCCATCACCGCGGAAGGCAACCTCTACATCGGCGACAGCGAGAACTATGCCATCCGCCGCATAGCCATCGAATAAGTAGGTTTATTCACCTAACAATCCTAAACAGACATGAAGCGAATTCTATTGATATGCGCCTTCCTGTTCGCCCTCGCGGTGCAGGCAGGTGCCCAGAGCAAACAGCAACAGCAGCAGCCGGTCGAGGTGAACGGACTGGTCGTGGATTCGGACGACGTTCCCATCGTCGGCGCCACGGTCTATATCAAGGACGAGCCGGGCATCGGCTCCATCACCAATTCGGAAGGCCGGTTCAAACTCACCGCCAAACTGTACAATACGCTGGCCGTATCGTTCATGGGGTACGAAACCGCCGAACAGATCATCACTTCGGCGGCCGACGTCAAGATCACCCTCCGGGAAGGCAACCAGATGGAAGAGGTCGTCGTCATCGGTATGGGTACGCAGCGCAAAGTCAGCGTGACGGGCGCCGTGGCGGTGGTCGACACCAAAGACCTCGAACTGCCCGCGACGAATATCGTCAACACGCTCGGCGGCCGCGTCCCGGGCGTGATTTCCATCCAGTCGAGCGGTGAGCCGGGGCGGAACATCTCCGAATTCTGGGTGCGCGGCATCGGCACGTTCGGCGCCAACAGCGGCGCCCTGGTGCTGATCGACGGCCTGGAAGGCAACCTGAGCCAGATCGACCCGGCCGACGTCGAGAGCTTCTCGGTGCTCAAGGACGCCGCCGCAACGGCCGTCTACGGCAGCCGCGGTGCGAACGGCGTGGTGCTCGTGACCACCAAGCGCGGAAAACAGGAGCAGCTCAAAATCACCTTCCGCTCGAACTACACCATCTCCGAGCTGCGCCGCCTGCCCCGCTACGTGGGTGCCACGCAGTATGCCGAAATGGCGAACGAAGCAGCCGTAGCCTCGGGCATGAGCCCGATCTACAACGACACGCAGATGGACATCATCCGCTACGGGCTGGATCCCGACCTCTACCCCGACATCGACTGGCAGGACGTGATCCTCAACCCCACCTCGTTCCAGCACACGCAGTATGTCAGTGCACAGGGCGGCGGCAACATCGCCCGCTATTTCGCCAGCCTGGGCATGTCGCAGGAATCGTCGGCCTACAAGAGCATGGACGACAGCAAATACAACAAGGGCGTCGGCTACGACACCTATAATTTCCGCACCAACATCGACATCAACCTGACCAAGACGACGCAGATCTACCTGGGTGCCATGGGCTTCATGTCGGTGAACAAGCGTCCGAGCATGGGTAAGAAGTACAGCCGCACCGACACGTCGCTCACCGACTGGATCTGGGATTCGCAGTCCAAGACGACCCCGCTGATGTACCCGCTGCGCTATTCGAGCGGCGAGCTGCCCGCCTCGGGTTCGGACAGCGACATCCCGCCCCACGTGCTGCTCAACTACACGGGCAACACCGTGGAGAACAAAAGCCGCACGCTCTTCAACATCGGCATAAAACAGGATTTGTCGATGCTCACCGAAGGGCTGAACATCGAGGCCACCGGTTCGTGGGATTCCCAGTCGCTCTACGGCGAAAGCCGCTACTCCATGCCGGCCCTCTACCTGGCACGCGAGCGCAACCAGAAAGGCGAGCTGATCCTTTCGGAACAGGTCACCGAGGCTTCGGTGCAGTATAACTCCGAGGCATGGAACTGGCGGAAACTCTATTTCGACGCCAAAGTCAACTACGACCGCACCTTCGGAAACCACCGCGTAGGCGGCTTGTTGTTCTACTACCTGGAAAGCACGACCGAATCGGGTGCCGACAGTTCGATGAACGCCATCGCAAGGCGTTACCAGAGCCTCTCGGGGCGCTTCACCTACGGCTTCAAGGATACCTATTTCCTCGACGTGAACTTCGGTCTGAACGGTTCGGAGAACTTCCAGAGCGGCCGGCAGTACGGATTCTTCCCGGCCGTGGCCGTGGGCTGGGTTCCCACGCAGTACGAATTCATGAAGCGGATCAAGTGGATCGGCTTCATGAAGATCCGCGCCTCGTACGGTATGGTGGGTAACGACCGGATTTCCAGCGTGCGCTTCCCCTACCTGACGATCATCGAAGAGAAGACCGACGGCACGCCGTGGGGCGGTTCGGGCGTACTGACCGAGAACCGCGTGGGCGCCGACAACCTGGCGTGGGAGAAAGCCAAGAAATTCGACATCGGTATGGATCTCCACCTCTTCGGCGACCGCTTCACCATGACGGTGGACTATTTCCGCGACCGCCGTGAGGGCATCTTCCAGGAACGCGCCCAGATTCCGGACTACGTGGGCGTCATCAGCATGCCCTACGGGAACGTCGGCAGCATGACCAGCTGGGGCGGCGACGGAAACTTCGAATATTTCCAGCCCCTCGGCAAAAACTTCCACTTCACGCTGCGCGGTAACTTCACGCTCTCGAAGAACAAGATCAACAACTGGGAAGAGGCCACGCAGCCTTATCCCTACCTGAGCAAGACCGGGTTCTCGAACGACGTGCAGCGGGGATTCATCTCCCTGGGACTCTTCAAGGATCAGCAGGACGTGGACATGAGCCCCGAGCAGTTCGGCACGGTACGCCCGGGCGACATCAAGTACAAGGACGTGAACGGCGACGGCGTGATCACCGACGACGACAAGGTGCCCCTGTTCGCCTATTCCGGCATCCCGCAGTTCATGTACGGATTCGGCGCCGAAGTCCGCTACAAGAACTGGACGCTCAACGTCCTGTTCAAAGGTACGGGCAACAACTATTTCCTCTACGGGGACAAGGACGGCTCGAAATTCGACGGTTACATTCCCTTCAACGGCGGATACAAGGGCAACGTACTGGCCCTGGCCTACAATCCGGCCAACCGCTGGACTTCGGCCGACTACTCGGGCAACCGGGCGACCGAGAACCCCAATGCGCGGTTCCCGCGCCTTTCCTACGGCAACAACGCCAACAACACCAAACCCTCGACCTTCTGGAAAGGCAATGCCCGCTATCTGCGCCTGCAGGAACTGAGCCTGAACTACAACCTGCACACGCCGGGACTGCGCAAAGCGCTCGGCCTGCAATCCATCGACTTCCAGATCATGTGCGAGAACCTCGCGGTATGGGACGGCGTGGAGATTTTCGACCCCGAGCAGGCCATGCAGACCGGGCACGCCTACCCGATCCCGCGCCGCTTCTCGCTGCAGATTTACCTGAACTTCTAACCCGAATCTCTCCTAAGAACATAAACTACCATGAAAAAATCATTCATCATACCCCTCGCGCTGGTCGGCCTGCTCACCGCGTCGTGCAACTTCCTGAACGTGGACGACTACTTCGAGGACACCTTCTCCGAAGAGCGTATCTTCGAGAGCCAATACAACATCGAGCGCTATTTCAACGGTGCGGTGAACCAGCTGCCCAAAGAGGGCCGCATCTACTACTGGTGCAGCGTCCCCGGCGCCACCGGGTCTGACGAGGCCGTCAGTTGCGGGACATTCTACAACGGCATCCTGGACGTCTCCTTCCCCGGCACGGAGCTGACCACCGACAAGATCACCTACACCGAGACGGGCGGCTGGGACTGGAATTTCAATGTCTGGCCCAACTGCTACAAGGTCATCCGCAAGGTGAACACCATCCTGCCCCACATCGACGAGGTGCCCGACATGAACGCCTTCGACAAAATGGAGTTCCGTGCACGCGCACGTTTCCTGCGGGCTTATGCCTACTACTGGATACTCCAGAACCAGGGCCCCATGATCCTTGTGGGCGACCAGGTTCTCAACACCAACGAAACGCCCGACTATTACCAGGCCGAGCGCAGCACCTACGACGAATGCGTGGATTACATCTGCTCCGAGCTCGAAGCCGCTGCGGAAAGCCTCGAAACCGAGCAGCCGTTGGATCTCTTCGGCAGCCCGACCAAAGGCGCCGCGCTGGCGCTGGTCGCACGCCTGCGCCTGCAGGCCGCGAGCCCGCTTTTCAATGGCGGAGCCGCCGCACGCCGTTATTTCGGGGCTTTCAAGCGTAAATCCGACGGGGTGCACTACATCTCCCAGACCTACGACGAAAGCAAGTGGGCCGTGGCAGCCGCCGCGGCCAAGCGCGTCATTGACCTGGGCATCTACCGCCTGCATACGGTGCCGGCCGATGAATACACCCTGCCACTGCCCTCGAACGTCCCCTCCGATCCCTTCCCTGCGGGTGCGGGCGGCATCGACCCCTTCCGTTCCTACTCGGAAATGTTCACCGGCGAAACGACGAACGTGACCAATCCGGAGCTGATCTGGGGCACGACACAGAACATCACCGACCAGCAGGACGTCGTATTCCCGCTCAAGTTGGGCGGCAACAGTTCGATCAGCATCCCGCAACGCATCGTCGACGCCTACCGCATGGCCGACGGCCGCGACATCAACAACGCGAGCGCCGAGTACCCCTACGAGGATCGTCCCTACGACCAGACCTGCGTCACCGCAGCCGACAAGCAGCTATCGAAGAACTACACCCTGCCCGGCGGCACTTACAAGGCCTATGACAACCGCGAGCCGCGGTTCTACGCGAGCATCGGTTTCTCGGGCACCCTGTGGCAGATGCAGTCTACGACCTCGGAAGAGATGCGGAACAAGATCGTCGAGTACTACAACGGCGCCAATGCCGGCAAAAACCAGGCGGGCGTGACCAACATCTACAACCTGACGGGATACACCTGCTACAAGTACGTCCACCCGCGCGATGCGCGTACGGGCAGCAACGCCCGCACGGTTCAGAAGACCTTCCCGCTGATCCGCTACGCCGAAATCCTGCTCTCCTACGCCGAGGCGCTGAACAACCTGACGAAGACCCACGAGGTCAACGGCCAAAGCTACTCGCGCGACCTGACCGCCATGGCCGAGGCTTTCAACCAAGTGCGTTACCGCGCCGGGCTCCCGGGCGCCGATGCCGGCGAACTGGTGGACGCCACCAATTTCAACGAGCTGATCCGGCGCGAACGCATGGTCGAGTTCCTCCACGAAAACCGCCGCTACTACGACATCTGCCGCTGGGGCATTTTCGAGGAACTGGAACGCGAGCCGCTGACAGGGCTGAACGTCGAAGCCGGGAAATGGGAGGGATTCTACGCCCCGACGGTCATCTCGTACCGTACGATCCGCGAACGGACATTCAAGTCCAAATACATGTTCATGCCGCTGCACCGCAACGAGCTGCGCAAAGTACCGAGCCTGGATCAGAACCCGGGCTGGGAGAAATAGTCAATTCCAAAAAATTCAGAAGATGAAAGCATTCAGCAAAATAACGATACTCGCCGCTGCGGCCGCCTTCCTCTGCTCCTGTGAAATGGAGTATTACAAAGAGGAGCTTTACCGCAAGGAGATATTCATTGTCAGCGGCGAAAACAACATCCTCGGGCAGGAGTTCGAATACGGGGAGAAGGGCTTCCAGGGAGAGCTGGCCATCTATGCCAGCGGCACGACGGGGCTCGACCAGAACGTCACCGTCAAACTCGGGCTGGACTTCGAGGCGATCGGCGAGTACAACAAACGCAATTTCGACACGAAGTTCGAGGAATACGCGATGGAGCTTCCCGCCGAATACTATACGATCGACCCCATGAGCGTCGAGATGGAGGCCGGCAGCTGTTCGGCGAGCCTCCCGATCAACGTCAGGGTCGACGAGCTGCTCCCCGACCAGACCTATTTCATTCCGCTGCGCATCGAGTCCGTATCGGCCTGCATGCCCTCGGCCACCAAGAATTTCGTACTTTTCGAGATCCAGCGCAGGAACGACTACGCCACGACCAAGAGCAGCACCTACTACACCATGACCGGCACCACGCAGACCGGCTGGATCGTCGACAACATCTTCGGCTCGAACACCCGGCGCCAGGCGATCAACTCCTCGAAGCTGGTCATCCCCGTGGGTGAGCGCTCGGTGCGCATCCTCCCGGGCGCCACGGCCGCCAACGACAAGGTGACGACCCGCAACAACAGCCTGCGCGTGACGGTCGACCCCGAATCGTGGGTGAACGTCCCCGTCTACGTCGAAGGCGAAATCACGGACGAGGTCGTACCCATGCAGCGAGTCTCCATAACCCCTTATCTCGACAGCCAGGATGCCATCCGGGTCTCGGCCTCGCCGCTCAACGACTCTACCTACGACCCTGCGACCGGCACGTTCTACCTCTACTACCGTTACCAGCTCGCCACCGAAAGCGGGAATATCTGGCACGAAGTACGCGAGACGATGACCCGCTCCCAATACTAATCCTTATCGCAACGAACCATGAAAAGAAATATCATAGCATTCTGCATATTCTGCCTGTGTACGGGCTCCCTGGCCGCGTGCAACGACTTCGACAACCCGGCGATCCCCGACGACGAGGCGCCTGAAGTTACCCCGGCCCCCGTTCCGCCCGCCATCGACCCGTCGTGGAATTTGGTACAGATGCCCGACGAGGGAGGGCAGGATCCCCATGTCTTCGTCTACAAGGACAAGAAATACGATGCCCTCTTCACCCGTACGCTGGGCTGGAACGGCGGTGACGGCGTGCTCACCACGGCACTGCCCGGCGGCCATGTCTTCTGGTCGTTCAACGACAGTTTCTACGGCGTGGTGGACGGCAAGACCCGCGCCCGGGGCAGTTGCAGCTTCCCGCGCAACAGCCTGATGATCCAGAAAGGGGCGACGATCGCCTCCGGGCAGGAGAGCGACAACGACCTGGTGTGGCTGGCCGACTACGTGCAGACGGATAACCCCTCGGGCGAACGCTACTACCAGGCCCGCACCCACATCCGCCATCCGAAAGCCTCCCTCTCCGATGCCGAGATCCAGAAAGGCGAAATCGACCAGGACTACTGCTACTGGGCCGGCGATGCCGTCGTATATGACGACCCCGCGCACGGAAAGATCCTGCAAATGCTCTGGACGGGCGTGGAACCCGGGTCGCTGAAAAACATCGACGGGTGCCTGCGCGAGTACAGCCTCGAAGGCGAGCCGGGCGACGGGCAGTACATGTCGGTGCTCTCGACCGACTACAATTTCAAATCCGACGGCCTGGGTTACGGCTCGACCATGTTCGAAGACACCGAAGGGGGACATATCTACCTCTATACGACCAAACAGGTGAACCTCGTTTCACGCGTGCTGGTGGCCCGCACCGAGACGCTCGACCTGGGCAGCCCGTGGTCGTACTACATCCGCGACCTGAGCGGCGACTACCATTGGCAGAGCTCCGTGCCGAGCAACGAGGAGATGGAACGTTCCTACATCACGGCCGAATCGGGCTCGATGCCGTGGGTCTTCGAAAAAGACGGCGTCTACTACATGTGCATGGAAGCCTTCCCCTTCGGCCGCGACATCTACCTCTTCCGCAGCCAGACGCCTTACGGCCCCTTCACCGACCGGACGCTGCTCTTCACGCTGCCCGCGACGCTCGACAAGCTGGGCAGCCCCTACCACCAGCGCTGGTACATGATCAACCTCCACCCGGCGCTTTCGCGCCAGGGCGAGCTGGTATTCTCGACCAACAGCGACCCGGCCAACTTCTGGGACAATTTCAACCGCGTGGGCAGCGCCGATTTCTACCGGCCCTACTTCTTCCGCGTATATAACTGGGAACACGTTTACGACTCGGACGACGATTCCGGCGCGGGAACGGAGGAATAGCGATCCGCGCGCACTCCGTTCCCCCGCCGGAGCGGAGTGCGCACCCTCCCCCGTCCGAAAAAAACGCACGCCATGATGAAACGAATTTTCGCACTCTGCCTTTCGCTGCTCGCCAGCGGCGTCAGCGCACAGGAACGCATCCCGCTCGACAGCCGCAGCGGACATATCCGCTGGGAAGTACGGCCGTCGGAAGGCGACGCCCTGCCCGCCGTCCCGGCCATCGTACCCGGCTGCGTCTTCGCGTCGTACGTTGCGGCCGGCGTGGAAGCAGACCCCAATTTCGGCGACAACGCCTACCGCACGGACAAGAGCCGCTACGACCGCAATTTCCGCTACACGGGGCTCTTCCCAACGCCCCCGGTCGGCGAAGGCCGCACCCTGTGGCTCCGCTTCGAAGGGGTGAACCGCAAGGGTACCGTCCGCCTCAACGGCCATCAGTTGGGGCACCTCGACGGCTTCATGCAGCCGGGGGACTACGACATCACCCGGCTCGTGGCACCCGACGGGGAGAACCGCCTCGAAATCGAGGTCGAATGGGTGGGATACCCCGTGCCCAATTTCCGGAGCCCGACCTATATCTCCAGCGCCGGGTGGGACTGGATGCCCTATGCCCCGGGGTTGCTGAGCGGCATCACCGACGATGTCTACCTGTCTCTCTCGGGCGACGTACGCCTCATCGAACCGTGGGTGCGCACGAAGGTTCCCGACCGCGAACATGCGAAGGTCGAACTCCTTACCGACGTGGAGAACCGCTCTGACAAGGCCTGCGAGGGCGTGCTGCGGGGCGAGATCCGCCCCGGAGGCATCGCCTTCTCGCACCCCGTCCGCCTCGAGGCGGGCGAGCGGCGGACGATCCGGCTCACGGAGCGCGAGGTTCCCGGTCTGGCCGTAGAGCATCCGCAGCTCTGGTGGCCCAACGGCATGGGCGACCCCGCGTTGTACACCTGCCGCCTGGCGTTCGAAACCGACGGGCGGCAATCGGACGCACGGACAGTGACGTTCGGCATCCGCGAATACGGCTACGAGTGGCGCGACGGCATATTCCGCCTGAAGATCAACGGCGAACCGGTCTATGTCAAGGGCGGCAACTGGGGCATGAGCGAATGGCTGCTCCGCTGCCGCGGCGAGGAGTACGACACCCGCGTCGCACTCCACCGGCACATGCATTTCAACATGATCCGCAACTGGATCGGCTCGACGACCGACGAAGAGTTCTACGATGCCTGCGACCGCCACGGCATCATGGTATGGGACGACTTCTGGCTCAACTCGCACCCCAACCTGCCGCACGACTTGGAAGCCTTCCAGCAGAACGCCGTGGAGAAGATCAAGCGGCTGCGCAACCATCCTTCGATCGCCGTCTGGTGCGGCGACAACGAAGGCGTACCGCAGGCCCCGCTCGACGACTGGCTGCGCGGCGACGTCGCCCACTACGACGGCGGCGACCGCCTCTACCAGTCCATATCCAATGCGCAGGGGCTTTCGGGAAGCGGGCCGTGGGCCAATTTCCACCCCGGCTGGTACTTCACCGCCTACCCGATGCCCTACGGTTACAAAGGCCGCCCGGCATGGGGTTTCCGCACCGAAATCGGCACGGCGGTATTCACGACCCTCGAGAGTTTCCGCAAATTCATGCCCGAGGAGTCGTGGTGGCCCCGCAACGACATGTGGGACAAACATTTCTTCGGCAAGTCGGCGGCCAACGCTGCCCCGGACAAATATTTCGAGACCGTGGCCGAAAACTACGGCGAGGCAGACGGGATCGCGGATTTCTGCCGCAAGGCGCAGCTGCTCAACCTGGAGGTCAACAAAGCCATGTACGAAGGCTGGCAGCACCACATGTGGGACGACGCCACGGGCATCATGACCTGGATGAGCCAGCCGGCCTACCCGTCGCTCGTATGGCAGACCTACGACTATTATCTCGACCCGACGGGTGCCTACTGGGGCATACGCAAGGCGTGCGAACCGGTGCATATCCAGTGGAGCCATGCCGACAATTCGGTCAAGGCGGTCAATACGACGCGCGAACCGCTCGAAGCGACGGCCACGGCACGGGTCTACGACCTCGACGGGCGGCTCCTGCCGCAATTCACGCAGCAGCTCAAGGTCTCGCTCGCGGCCAATACGGCCCGCAGCCTGTTCGACCTGAATTTCTCGGAGGGCAACCTGGCCCGCAACCGGCCCGTGAAAGCATCCTCCTCATCGCCCGACGGCGCAGGTGCCGGGGCTCTCACCGACGGCAACGATTCGAGCCGCTGGGCGAGCGAGTACAGCGACGACCAGTGGATCGAGGTCGATCTGGGCGAGCGCCGCGCCTTCACCGAAGTCGTGCTCCGCTGGGAGGACGCCCACGCCGCAGCCTACAAACTGCAACTCTCGGACGACGGCCGCACGTGGCGCGACGTCTATGAAACGCAGGACGCGCAGGGCGGCGAACAGACGATCCCGCTGCCGTTGCAGCAGGCCCGCTACGTCAGGATGCTCGGACTCCGGCGTGCCACGCAATGGGGCTACTCGCTCTACGAAATGGAAATCTACCGCCGCGACGCGAAGGCGCCGAAACTCTCGCCCGTGCATTTCATCCGGCTGGAGCTCACCGACCGCGACGGGCGCCTGCTCTCGGACAATTTCTACTGGCGTGCGACCCGCCGCGGCGACTACACGGCGCTCAACACGCTCGCCCCTGCCAGGCTGCAGGTACGTTCGCAGCTGACCGCCGCAGGCGGCCGCAAGGTCATCCGCACGACAGTCAGGAACGTCGGACGTTCGGTGGCCTTCGCCGTGCACGTGCAGCCCTACCGCCGATCCGACGGCGAGCGCATCCTGCCCTACGTGGCCGACGACAACTACTTCACGCTCCTGCAGGGCGAAAGCCGGCAGATCGACTTTGAATTCGATGCCGGCCTGCTTCCCGACGACCGCTACACGGTTCGGGCCGAGGCTTACAACCGCTGAAAACGACAGCACAAAATTTCGAACCCATGAAAAGAACCCTGCTATACCTGCTCCTGCTGCCCGGGCTCCTTTCCGGCACCTGCCTCCTGACGGCCGATCCGGCCGGCAATGCCGGGCACGGCGCGAAGCCCTGCCTGCGGCGGCTGACCTGCGAAGGGCTGACCGATCCGCTCGCCATCGACACGGCGACACCCCGCTTCGGGTGGCAGCTCCGCTCCGGGCGCCGGGGCGATGCCCAGCGCAGCTACCGGATCGAGGTTGCCTCGGACAGCCTGCAGCTGCTGGCCGGAGACGCCGACTTGTGGGACTCGGGCTGGGTACGGTCGAAGCGTTCGGTGGGAGTCGCCTACGAGGGGCTTCCGCTGACGGCCCGGACGCAATGCTGGTGGCGCGTCACCGCGCGCACCGAAAAGGGCAACCGGAAAGCCGTCTCCCCCGTCGCCCGCTTCGGCATCGGCCTGACCGACCCGGCATCCGTCTCGGGTGAATTCATCGGCTGCGCGAAATCGGGCACCACGGCCGTGCTCCTGCGCCGGGCATTCACCCTCCCGGCATGCGGAGACGAAGCGTTGCTGCACGTCAATTCGCTGGGATACCACGAAATATGGGTCAACGGCCGCAAAGTCGGCGACGCCTGCCTCGCCCCCGCCCTCTCGCAGCTCGACAAACGCTCGCTGTGGGTGACCTACGATGTCCGTCCCTACCTGCTCGAAGGCGACAACGAGCTGGTGATCTGGCTCGGGCAGGGTTGGTACAAGCGCGGCACGTTCGGACGCTGGCAGCCCGACGAACCCTACACCGAACCGCTTGTGCGGGCACAGCTGGACATAGGCACCGCAAACACCTGGCAGACCGCCTGCCGCACGGACACCGCATGGCGTGCCGCGCTGAGCGGCTACCGCGACACGGGGTCGTGGAACGCCCTCGACTTCGGAGGCGAAGAGATCGACGCCCGGCGCAACCCGCGCTCGATGTCCCCCTCCGACCTGGACGCGCTGGCATGGCAGCCGGTAATCACGGCCCGGAAGCCCGGGCACCGGGCGACGCCGCAAATGGTCGAGCCCGACCGCATCCAGGAGCGGCTGACCGCCCGCGTGCTGGACGAGGCGGCACCCGGCGTATGGCGGATCGACTTCGGCAAGGTCGTCACCGGCTGGCTGGAGGCTCATTTCTCGGGGCTTCCGGACGGGGCGCGCGTCGAGATCGAATACAGCGACGAGACGGACGGCGACGGCAACCTCATCGACCAGCGGCAGCGCGACACCTACATCGCCCGCGGCGACGGCCGGGAGCGGTTCTGCAACAAGTTCAACCACCATGCTTTCCGTTACGCCGAGGTGCGCGGACTGGCGCAGAGGCCCCGCCGGGAGGATTTCCGGGCGCTCGCCATCCACACCGACTACCGGCCCGAGGCGACGTTCACTTCGTCGGATAGCGACCTGAACGCCATCCACGACATGATCGCGCACACGCTGCGCTGCCTGGCCTACAACGGGTACATGGTCGACTGCCCCCACCTCGAACGCGCCGGATACGGCGGCGACGGCAACTCTTCCACCGAGATCCTGCAAACCCTCTGCGGTGCGGCCCCGCTCTACCGCAACTGGGTGCAGGCATGGGACGACGCCATGCGCCCCGGAGGCAGTCTGCCGCACGTAGCCCCCAACGCCGGGGCGGGAGGCGGCGGCCCCTACTGGTGCGGGTTCATCGTCATGGCCCCCTGGCAAACGTGGCTCAACTACGGCGACCGGACGCTGGTCGACCGCCACTACCCCGCCATGCGGGAATGGATGGGCTATGTCGAACGGTACATGAAAGACGGCTTGCTGACCCGCTGGCCCGACACGCCTTACCGGGACTGGTTCCTCGGCGACTGGCTCGCCCCGCACGGGGTCGACACGGGCAGCGAGGCTTCGGTGTCGCTGGTAAACAACTGCTTTGTCAGCGACTGCTACGCCAGGATGGCACAGATGGCCCGGCTCACGGGGCACGACGACGAGGCGGCCGCATTCGAAGCGCGGCGCGAGGCGCTCAACCGCACGATCCACGCCCGGTTCTACGACCCGGCGACGCACACCTACGCCACCGGCTCGCAGCTCGACATGACCTACCCGATGCTGGTGGGCGCCACGCCCGATTCGCTCCGCGCCGGCGTGGAACAACGGCTTTTCCGATCGACGCACGACGTGATGAAGGATCATATCGGCGGCGGACTGGTCGGCGTACCGGTCATCACCCGCTGGGCGGTCAGATCGCACAACCCCGAATTCATCTACCGGATGCTCAAGCAGCGCGGCTACCCGGGCTACCTGCATATGATCGACCACGGTGCGACGGCCACCTGGGAGTATTGGAGCGGCGAGCGCAGCCGCGTGCACAACTGCTACAACGGCATCGGCACGTGGTTCTACCAGGCCCTCGGCGGCCTGCGCACGGACAGCAGCCACCCCGGCTACGAACATGTATTCATCGACCCCCAGATTCCCGAAGGGGTCGAGTGGTGCCGGATCGGCAAGGAGACCCCCTATGGCCGGATCGACCTGGGCTGGGAGATCGCGGACGGCGAACTCCGGATCGACGTCACCCTGCCCCCGGGCGTCACGGCCACGGCGATCACACCCGCCGGCGCCTGCCGGGGGCGGCTCGACGGCCGCAGGCTGGCCCCGCAATCGCCCGGGACGAAGATCGCAAGCGGCCGCCACCGGCTGGTCTTCGGCCTCGCCCCGCAAAACGAAGGGCAATGACCCCAAAAGCCACGCACGGACGAAAACCAGCCGACGATACGAAAAACCGCCACCGACCCATAAACGAACCCTAAAAACCGCTTTTGCCTATGACGCAATAAACAGACACCGGAATTCCCCCGTTGCACACCGGATCGGCCCGCCGACCCGAAACATCCGATTCAACCGAACACCTAATAAACCCATCATTTTATGAAAAAATACGCAATCATCCTTACCGCCGCGCTCTTCGTATGCGCATTCTCCGGATGCGACGAAGAGGCAACCCTCCCCTACATCCCGGTCGAAAAACCGGACGACAACACGCCGCCCGAAGGAGACGACCCCGACACCTATACCGTCGCCTACCGGCTCGACAAGGTGCTGCTGTGCGCGCCCGAGAATCCGAACGGCACCGACATCTACGGCAAACTGGACTATTTCCCTTCGCTGCGCATGACGCTCAACGTGTCGCCGCTCGCAACCACCGTCACGTTCGACAACGGCGACATCCCTTTCGTACCGTTCCCCGAAGCGCTGTCCGAAGGCCCCATCCAGTGTGTGCTGGACAGCAACGTCATCCCCAACGTGCTGCGGGTCAAAGGTTCGGACACGGTCATCGCCACCTTCGACGCGGACGGTTTTACGACCCAGTTCCAACTGGACAGCAAACTCCTGACATACAAATACAAATTCAAGAGACTCTAATACCATCCGACCATGAAAAAACTCAACAGACATAAAATACTCTCCGCGGCGTGCATCGCCGCGCTGCCGCTGCTCGTAGTCGCCTGCCTCGAATTCGACGGCATCATCCAGCCGGGCCGGGCCCTGACCGATTCGGAAATCGAAGTGACGGCCCAGCTCCGGGTCTCGCCGGGCGAAGACGGCTCGGGAAAGGTCGTATTCGCCGTATTGGCCCCCAAGGCATGGAACCTCCGCGACAATGCCACGCTCTATTTGACCACCAAGGACTACAACGCGATCCAGAACCAGCCCGAAGTTGTGAACGAACAACTCACCCTGATGCCCGCCGAGGAAAAAGACCCCAAGAACGGCCTTTCGTGGGCGGACTCCTTCATGAGCGTCATCGGCCGCGGCGGCAACGACCCCCAGACGGCAATGGAGTGGGTCGTATGGCGTTCATCGACCAAATTCATATTCGATGACAAGATCGAAGTGGACGGACAGGAAGTCGAGACGGCCGACGTGCATGCCGACGTCAGGATCAAAATGAAGACCGGCGCCGTTCCCCTGACCTGCGAACTGGGTTACTCGTATTGCTACGACACGTTCGGCCTCAAACGCGACGAACAGCGTTTCGCCGAGGCATTCAAGCCCATCGAAACCTACAACCAGGTGTTTACCACCACGCCCTCGGTATTCCGCTACGGCGACGTCTTCGGCATCACCTTCTCCTACGGGGGCACGGCACTGAAAGACGCCGGGGAGGTATATCTTTGCGGCACGGCAATCCATGACGGCGGGCAGAAGGCCGAGGTCTCGGCCGCAATCCCGCGCAACCGCATGGAACTAATCAGTTCCCGTTTCGAGAAATACCTCTACCCGAAGGATTTCTTCGGTCTTCCGTCCGACGCCGTGATCGAAGAACTCTACTTCTATTTCATCAATGCCGACGGCAGCATCGTCGTCAAGGACGATGAAAACGGCGGGCTGGAAGTTCTCCAACATCAAAAACGGCGTATTTTCTGAGTTTTTCCAC
>OLRV01001853.1_pt1 | contig 17231 bp, 12 predicted proteins | sample 1672421 | NCBI WGS metagenome assembly OLRV01 (sample SAMEA3136684, study PRJEB25190) | human gut metagenome | biome: human gut; feature: human-associated habitat; material: faeces | place: Austria | collected 2013
GGCCACGTCGAGGGTCTTGTGCTTGCGGAACGGGTCGACGAAGGCGGTCGTGACATCCGGGATCAGCTTCATGTCGGACTCGTTGATGGCCTGGAAACCCTGCACGGACGAACCATCGAACGGCATGCCGTCGGTGAAGGCGTTGTCAATGAATTCGCTGGCCGGGACGGTGAAGTGCTGCTGAACGCCGATCAGATCGGTGAAACGCACGGAGACGTACTCGATGCCTTCCTTGTTGATCAGTGCTTCGACCTCTTCAGGCGTGTGGGCGAAAATCTTATTCTCTGCCACAATCGCTCCTTTGTTCTTGAGAACTTGTTTGAGAACTTACAATCGACAAGTCTAGAAATGTGAGTTTCACGCGCTCGTCAATTGGGTTACGATTATGTTTCGAGATGGGCAACAGGCGGTGTAATCCGCGTTTTTCCAATGTTTTGGGATTTATGAAATTCGTCGCGTCTCAGTGTCGCGTTTCAAGTAGTGGACGGTCTGACGGTTGTCGGTCGGGACCCGGCCGGATATGGGAAAGCCCCCGCGGTGATGTCCCGCGGGGGCTTTCCCGATGTATGAATGATGCCGGTTCGGCGTGAGGTTGCCCGCCGAAGATCAGCGGCCTCGCATCGCGCGGCGGCTGACGTGCTGCATGCGCGTGGGATCGATGCCCTTGGGGATGCCCATGCCGTTCTTGGTCTGCAGTGTGCGCAGACGGGCGTTCAGTTTCTCCAGCTCGGCCTTGGTGAGGATGAAACGCTCGCGCGGGTGGATCTTCGCCAGGAGAGCGTTCTTGTGGTGCGTCGGGCGGTACGCCTTGCGGCGGATGATGTTGCTGCGCAGCTTCTTCAGCGGCACCTGACCCTGGCCGTTGCCGACCATCACACGGTACACGGGGATCTGCGAGCCGGCGGTGACGCTCTTGATGGACTGCTCCTGGCGGTCCATCGCGCGCTTGACGCGATCGTAATCGCCTTCACCGAGCAGGTAGATGCCGTTGTATCCGGTGCCGCGCCAAATGGCGTCCTTGGTGCGCGGATCCACCCACACCGGCTGCTCGGGGAAGTTGAAGCCGGCCTTGTTGATGTTGCGCAGCACGCTGATGGCCGCGCCGGTCTTGCCGTCGAGCTGCTTGTATCCGACCATGTCGGCGCGGCGGGTGAGCACGATGGTCGCCAGCAGCATGCCGAGCATGATGGCGATGAGCATGAGGAACACCCACGTCAGCACCGTCCAACGGAATATGATGCCGAGGATGACGAACACGATCACGGGCACGAGGAACGCGCCGGCGATCAGCGCCGGAAGCATCTTGTCTTCCTTGTGCGTGTACTTGAAGATCGTTATGATCTGTTTGATCGTGCCCTGCTTCTTGGGCTTCGTCTGCTTGGTCTTCTCGTCCTTGCCTGCCATCAACTTCCTCGCTTGGTCTAGGGTGAACACACTGAGCGACAAGTTTACCAGCAGATGTGCCCTTCTGCCGACCATGAGCCGCCGCGTCGCTCGTTCGCGGTGTCTTTATCGGGTGTGCAGCGGCCGGTCGTCGGCTTTGAGCAGCGTCTCGCCCAGCGTCTCGCTGAAGGTGGGATGGGGATGGATGAGACGCGCGGCGTCGGAAAGCGGGGTGCGGTTGCCGACGAGCTGTTCCGCTTCCGCAATGATGTCGGATGCGACGGGCGCGACCATGTGCACGCCGAGCACGACCCTGACGCCGGGCTGTTGCGCGCGGATGCCGCTGACGAGCGACAGAGATCCGCCGGAGTCGCTCATCATCATGCGGGCGTTGGACATCATCGGGTACACGGTCTCCTTGATATCGGAGAGGTCGTCGCGCTGTTTCGCGTCGGTCGCGGTCAGTCCGACGCTGGCGGCCTCGGGGTTCGAGAACACGATCTGCGGGATGGTGTCCTCATCGAGCGGCTTTGGATCGAGTCCGGCGATGGATTCCGCGGCGATGATGCCCTGCTCGAACGCGCGGTGAGCGAGCGCGTGCCCTTCGGTGATGTCGCCGACGGCCCATATGCCTGCGACCGGCGTGCGGCCGTATCCGTCGGTCGTGATGAATCCATGGTCGTCGACGGTCACGCCGGCGTCACGTATCCAACCGTCGGAGGTCAGCGGATCCCGCCCGATCGCGACGAGCACGAATTCGCCTTCGGCGATGTGCTCGGTGGAGCCGCCGTCCTTGGCGCTGGTGTAGTGCACGAGGGCTCCCATGTTGACGCCGGTGTCGATGTGGGTCACCGTCGAGCGGTCGATGACGTCGATGCCATGTCGTTTGAGCTCACGCGTCAGGGTCACGCCGGCGCGGCGATCCCATCCAGAGAGCACACGGTCCTTGCGGATAAGCATCGTGACCTTGCATCCGGCGGCGTTCCACATGGAGGCGAATTCGGCGGCGATCGCGCCCGCGCCGATGATGACCGCGTTGTGCGGCATCGCCATCGACATCGCCCGCGTCGAATCGATGATCGCGCCACGGAACGGCTCGCCGGGCAGCTGCCGCGGGACGGATCCCATGGCGAGCACCACATCCTGAGCGGTGATGTCGTAGGACGGGCCGATGTCTTCCGGCACGTCCGAGCGCACGGACCGTTGCACGCCCTGCCCGTCAGCAGATGCGGCGATGTGCACGGTGATGGGACGTGCCGCGCCGGTGATCGAGGCGACGCCCCGGAACACGGTGACGCCCCGATGGGCGAGCAGACCTGCCAGCCCTTGTGTCATCGTGTCGACGATGCGCTTCTTGTAATCGTGCAGCGTCCCGTAGTCGATGCCGTTGATGGTGGCGGAGATGCCCAGTTCGCCGGCGTACCGGATGGAGTCGATTGCGTGGGTGGCGCTGATCAGCGCCTTCGACGGGATGCACCCGCGGTTGAGGCAGGTTCCGCCGAGCGTTGCGTCGCGTTCGATCATGGCCACGCGTTTGCCGAGCTCGGCCGCCCGCAATGCTGTGGAATATCCGCCGGGTCCACCGCCGATTATCGCGATGTCAAAAGCTTCACTCATGTTCGACTCCTTTGTGCTCGTACCAAAACCATCCCCATCGTAATACCTTACGCCCGCCGGCGGGCTGAGCTGTGGAGCAAATAGCAGGGCTGTTCGTAGGCCAAGAGCGAGCAAGGTGGGTGCTGTCTTGCCTTCGCTGGCGGCGGGGCTGTCGAGCGCAGCGAGACTGGGGTGGTTTCACGCAGCCTAGGGCATACAAAAAACGGCGCTCCCACTATCGGGAGCGCCGTCAGGAAAGCAGCAGGGCGGCTGTCACTTCGGCCAGTTGCCGCGCTTGGGGCTGCGCGGTTTGGGCAGACGCCAGCGGCGCACCTGAATCGCGCGGCTCCAGGCATACGATGCGGAGCGCGAGCCCTTGGCAACGGATGCCTCGCCATACTTCTCGATGAGCTTCTTCTTCAGCTTGCGCCACATGACAGCCACGTCGATGATCACGGCAATCAGGTACACGTACAGCAGAATCATCATCGGGACCGACAGCTGCGGCGCGATGGTGGTGACGAGAATCGAGCCGAGCAGCATGACGAACGCAACCGGGATGAAGAACTCGCCGAGGTTGCGGCGCGCGTCGACGTAGTCGCGGATGTACACGCGCCACGGCAACCGTTCGGCCTTCGGCATGCGGTTGATGTCGCCGGTGCGCATCGCCTCATACTCTTCGTCCTCGCGCTTGCGGATCCGCTCCTTCGCGGCCTTGGCGCTGGCCTTGCGGTCCGGCGGCACCAGAGGACGCAGGTTACGCGCCTGCGCCTGCTTCATCTTGGGGGTCGGACGGCCTTTCCCGACGGTCTTAGCGGGCGATTCCTCTTCGACCGGCTCCTGGGCCTTGTCCTTCTTGAAAGGGTTCCATGTCATAATCCGTCAGAATACGGCCACGCCTCGACGCTGGAAAGCCGGGCGAACCGGTTACAATGGCAGCTGATATGACCATCTGTTCCAGGCCGGCCGGTTCGTGCCGGCGGGATGGATGATGACGAACGCAACAGTAAGGAGCATCATGACCGCAGTGTTTTCCGACGAGCTGCGCGCGCGGGTCGAAGCCGATTTCGGCCGCGTCGTCGATCTGCTGGGCCGTAAGGTCGCGCTGAAGTCGATTTCCGCCGAGGGCATCACCGCCGAGCATATGAAGCGGTCCGCCGAATTCGTAGCGGACGAGCTGCGCCAGGTCGGCATCGACGCGAAGGTCGTCCAATCGCGCAACCCGGATGGCACGCCCGGTGCATGGGAGGTCATCGGCTCGAAGATCGTCGACCCGCAGGCCCCCACCGTGCTGCTGTACGCGCACCACGACGTGCAGCCTGTGCCGGATCCGTCCGCATGGGACACTGACCCGTTCGTCGCCACCGAGGTCGGCACGCGCCTGTACGGCCGCGGCTCGGCGGATGACGGCGGCGGCATAGCGATTCACTCGGGCGCGATGAAGGCGCTCGGCGACGATCTCAAGGTCAACATCAAGGTGTTCGTCGAGGGCGAGGAGGAGATGGGCTCGCCGAGCTTCATCCCGTTCATCGAGGATCATCGCGACGAGTTCGCGTCCGACGTGATCGTCGTGGCCGACTCGGGCAACTGGTCCGCCGAGATTCCGTCGCTGACCACGTCGCTGCGCGGCAACACCTGTGTGGACGTGAACGTCAAGGTGCTGCACCATCCGGTGCACTCCGGCCAGTACGGCGGCCCCATCCTCGATGCGAACACGCTCGCCGCGATGCTCATCGCCTCGATGTACGACGCCAACGGCGACCTTGCTGTGCCGGGCGTGGCCGCGCAGGAGCCGGTCGGTGGCCTGCAGCGCGACCTTGACGAGGCCACCGTGCGCGAGGACGCCGGCATCGTCGACTCCTATCGTCTCGCCGGCACCGGTTCGCTCGCTTCCAGGCTGTGGACCAAGCCGAGCGTGACCGTGATCGGCTTCGACGCGCATCCGGTCGAGGGCTCATTCAACGTGGTCAGCCCCGAGACCACGTTCCGCCTGTCCCTGCGCACCGCGCCGAGCCAGCACCCGCAGGAGGCGCAGGACGCGCTTGCCGCGTTCCTGCAGGCACACGCCCCGTTCGGCGCCGAGGTGAAGGTCACCAAGTTGGAGAACGGCATGGGCTGGGCGATGGACCCGAACGCGGTCGCCACCAAGGATGCACTCGCGGCCATGGAGGAGGCGTTCGGCGTGGCGCCGATCAACAAGGGCGAGGGTGGCTCGATCCCGTTCATCCCTGAGCTGCAGCGCATCTTCCCATCCGCGCAGGTGCTCGTCACCGGCCCGGAGGATCCGAAGGCCAACGCACACAGCCCCAACGAGTCGATCTCGCTGCCCGGCTTGAAGAACAACATCCTCGCGGAGGCCCTGCTGCTCGCCAAGCTCGGCGAGTAAGGCCGGCAACTGCCCCCGTTTCCCCGGGAACAGGTTGGGTGGCATACCCGAAACGGGTATGCCACCGGTGTGCTGCGACGATGCGGTGCCCTCCGTTCCGGTAGCCGGCGGCGTTTTTTTCGGTTGCCCGCCGTGGCTCTTTTGGTGGTGCGGTGAACAATAGAGGGAATGAACACATACTCCGAACCGGATCATTTGACCGGCTATTGCGCCGATGCCAGAGTCGCCATCGTCGACAATGACGAGCGCGCCTTGGAGTCTGTAGTCTCGCTGTTTGCTGATCGCCTACCTCAAACGATGTTATCTGGTCGACGACTGAGGGGTTGAGAGCAATCAAATCATGCAAGGAGCATGAGCTCAAGCCGGATCTGCTGCTTCTTGATATGTCATCGGAAGGCATCCAGGGGCCTTCGGTATGTCGTGGCATCCGTAGATTCGATGGGAGGGCCTGCTATGAATGGACTTCATAGCATCATATGATGGGTGAACGGGATCATCGAACCAAAGGCGGTCGAGGATGAAAAAACGGCGTAATCGCGGCAAAAACGGCAAAACAGTCGGCAATGGCAGCATCTCCAAGACCCGCAATAGCGGACGTATATCTGTGATATGGCTGCTGCTGGCCGTGGTGGTCGCGGTGTCGCTGACGGTCGGGGCATGCGCTTTGTGGCTGCCCGACCGGGCACCCGCACTGCTCGGCTCCGCCAAGGAGATCACGAGCGCGCCGGCCGGAGTGCAGGAGTACACGGGAGCCACCCAGGTCACCATGATTCCCACGGTCTCTCAGACGCGCGAACTGGTCGGCAACGCCTCCGGCACAGTGACGGAGGACATGTCATCGCAGGGATTGACCTCTGGCAAGACCGCGATGAAGGTCAACGGAGTCTCGGTGGTGGCGCTGGTGACAGCCACGCCGATGTACCGCGACCTCGCCACCGGGGACAAAGGCGACGACGTGCTCGCCCTCAACAACGAACTCGCACGCCTCGGACTGCCGGCCTCGGCGAAATCCACCACATATACATGGAACACGTCTCAAGGAGTGAAGCAGCTCATGAGCGCCGCCGGCGACACGTCGGACGGTTCATTGCCGCTGACCGACGTGCTGTGGATACCTGCCGCGAGCGTGCGGGTCAACGAATGGGCCGGCACTGTCGGGGCGACCGTGGCCGGGGGAAGCGTCGTTGGGAAGGTGCCCGGCAGTGTCACGAAATTCTCCATCCAGAACGGGCAGCCGTCGGAACTCGACCGGACGGTCACCCTGATCGGGCAGACCGCCACGCTGAAAGCCGGCACCACCGAAGTGGATGACGCCGAGTTCTGCGCCAAAGTCGCCGCCACACAGGAATTCCAGTCACTCACCAGCGACATGCTCGCCACAGGTCTGGAAGCCAGCGTGCAGCTTGTGAATCCGGTGCAGGCGCTGCGCGTGCCGGCCGCGTCGGTGATCGGCGTCAACGGCAGCAAGGGGTGCATCGTCTCGGGTGGCAGGACCATCAAGGTGTCAATTGTCGGATCCGAGCTCGGGGCGAGTCTCGTCGAGCCCCAAGGCGCCGATGCCGCGGCTATCACCTCGGTTGAGATAGGCAGTGGTTTGACCGGCGAAAGCTGCCGATGATGACGGGGGAAGATGTATACGCCGGTGCCGGAGTCGGTGCCGCGCCGCAGCCGGAGCGATCGGTGAGCGTACATGATTTGGCGCATAGGTTCCCCGGAACGGACGTGTTGTTCGAACATCTGGATTTCACAGCGATACCCGGCCAGACCGTGGCGATATGCGGGCCATCCGGATGCGGCAAGTCGACGCTGCTGTCGATTCTTGCCGGATGGGAGAAGCCGTACCATGGCACGGTGGAACGCAAGAACGTGGAACGTGTAGGCTGGGTGTTTCAGAACCCGTACGGCGTGCCCGGGCGAACGGCTCTGGACCATGTCGTGTTCCCGCTGCTGGCCAAGGGGCTGCGCCGGCGCGAAGCGGAGCCGCAGGCGTTGGAGGCCATGGGGCTGTTCGACTTGGAGTATGCGGCCGACCGGCGGTTCAGCGAACTGTCGGGCGGCGAGGCGCAGCGGCTCATGCTGGCCCGTGCAGTATGCTCCAGACCTGACATGCTGCTCGTGGACGAGCCGACTGCACAATTGGATACGCGCACCGCGCACTCGGTGAGCCACGTGCTCGGGAACCTGGCCGGACAGGGCATGATCGTGCTGGTCGCCACCCATGACCCGGACACGCGCGACGCCTGCGGTCGCGTCATCGACCTGGCCGACTACGCCCCCGGCGATAACGAGGACTCCAGTTTTGCCCCCGCTGGCGGAAACGAACCCGCTGAGCCTACCGATTCCGCCCCCGCTGGCGGGGGCTCCCGCGAAGCGGGTGGGGGTGGTCCCACCGACTCAACTGACATCGCCGAAAATGGATCGGAGGTGCGCTCATGAGACTGGGATCCATCATCTCGGAGACGCTGCGCAACATCGCCTCGGGCACCGCGCATGCTCTCGCCATGTTCCTCGCCGTGCTGTTCGCCGGCACCCTGCTCGGAGGATACGAGGCGATGTCGGTCATGAGGTTGGAAACCGAAGCCGCGGTGCGCATCCGCGCATTCGCCGACGTGAAAACCGTGGTCGGCGGCAATGTCGACGGACTCGCCTGCGACCGGCTCTCCGACCATGGCGACCCGTCGTTCATTTCCGGGGCGATGCGGTCCGGCCCGCAGGTCGTGCCGCTGGCAACGAAAGGCATCGAACTGTCATCATATGAGGTGACCGCGGGCATGATACGGCTCATCACCGCCGAAGACCCGCAGGAGGTTCCGGACCCGTCCGGCGTGTGGGTGTCATCCGACGTCTCCCATGATTTCGGTCTCGTCAAGGGCAGCCGCATGCAGACGAATCATGGCACGGTCACCGTGGCGGGCGTGTTCGATTGGCCGAATGACGGCAGGGACATGCGGTTCGCCTATGCGATGATCGCACCGGCGGCATCGAGCGGCGGCGTGTTCCAGGAATGCTGGGCAAAGCAGTGGCCGCAAAGCGACCAGATGGACGAGCTGCTGTTGTCCACCGCCACGAAGAACCCGAAATCGGAGATGCGTCCCGGTGTGACCGCTCTTAACAAGGGGTTCGATGCGCATTATGACGCGCAGAAGGGCTATCTGACCCGTGTGACCCGTTGGATGCCGTATCTTGGACTGGCGGTCGGCCTGCTGCTAGGCGTGATTTCGGTACGCCGCCGCCGGCTCGAATATGCAGGCGCGTTGCACTCGGGCGAATCTAAGGGCGCGCAGCTGCTCGGTATCGAACTGGAATCACTGATCTGGGCAGGAGTCGGCACGCTCGCGACATGCGCGCTGCTCTCCGCGTACGCGCTGCGCATGTCGCAGTCCGACCCTCTTGCCGTGTTGCTGGCCGCCGTTCGTACGCCGCTCGTGTTGCTGGCCGGAGTGCTTGTCTCCTCGCTGTTGACGGGATCGGTGATCCGACAGACGCAGCTGTTCCGCTACTTCAAGAACCGGTAGCGCCTAATCCCGTGTCACTTCGCCAGTCCCATCTGGTATTTCAGGGTCATTACGCGCGTCGCGGAGGCCGTCACCTTCTTCGCGAAGGCCGGGTCGGACTGCGCACGGGCGATGATACCGTCAAGAATCGGCGTCACATATGACGTATCGCCTATGCACGCCAAATCGCCGCCGGCGTCCACCAGACGCACGCCCAGGTCCTTGGTCGCTATGCCGCTGACCGCCGCGGCCGAAAGGGAGTCTGAGATCACCACGCCGTCATAGCCGACGCTGCCGCGCAGCGTGCCGTCGATGATCTTGCTGGAGAACGCGGCGGGCGCCGACGAGTCGATGCGCTGGTAGGTCGCCAGCGACATCATCACCATAGCCGGCTTCGCCTGCTTGATCGTGGTGTTGAACGCGCCTATCTCCTCGTCATCAAGCGTGGTCGTGGTGTCGAGGATGCCTTCGGTCGTGAAATCGGTATTGCCGGTCACCGCGCCCAAACCGGGGTAGTGCTTGACGGTCGCGCCGACGCCCGCGTCGCGCATGCCTTCGACGAACGCGATGCCGTGCTGCGCGTTTCCGTTGGAATCCAAACCGAAATCGCGGTTCAGCGCGCCAATCGGAGCGTTCGAGGAACGCTTGACCTGCACCGTCCCCAATACCGGGGCCAGGTCGACGTTGATGCCGGCTTGCTTGAGCTGGCCGCCCCAGGTCTTTGCGGAGGAGCGCAGCGTGTCAGCGCTCATCTGGCCCTGCGCCACCGCGGACGGCATCGTGTCGAATCCACTGCCCTTGAGATGCTGCACCTGGCCGCCTTCCTGATCGGTGGAGACGATCAGCTGGTTGCCGCTCGGAGCATAGCTTTGCAGCGCGTCAGCGGCGGTCTTGGCTGCGGCTGTGCCGTTGTTCCAGTTGCCGATGAGCACCACGGAACCGACATGGCGTGTGCTGATGAGGGCGCTGAGATCGGCCGGATTGCCGCCTGCGAACATCGGTGCCATGATGAGCTGCCCGGCCCGTTCATCGAGACTCATCGTGGCGATGGCGCGGCTCGCCTTGGCCGCGGGGGAGTCACCGGCTGCCTTCTGATGCTCCTGAGATTTCTGCGGTTTCGGTGTGGGGGCCTTGTCGCGGTTCAGCGTCGAAGAGGAGGACTGTGGCTGCGCGAGATGTTCGAGCGTGTCTTTTTGCTGGGGGCGCAGCATCCACCATGCCGTGCCTGCCGTCACAAGGGCCACCACGCAGAGCATGGCCGCGATGATGGTGGGGGCTGAACTGGGGCGCGGCCTTCTGCCGCCGTGTTTGATCTGCTGCATCCTCATATGCACAAGCGTAGGTCATCATGTGTAGTGGTTGTGAAACGGTTGTGCGACGGCTGTGTTCTCAGCTCAGAGCATGACCAGCTTTCCTAGCCTTTCGATAGGCTTGTATCATGTCTTTTTTTGATATGTTGGGTATGTTCGATCCCGGCGACGGACCACGCGGGCCACGTCGGGACTCCGGTGCGACCGATGACGATCCGGTGATCGTCGACGTGCAGGCGGATGGCGACGATCATGGCGAGACGCCATCCGCCGGCAAGGGGGAGCCGCCGAAGCGCGGCGTGCCGAGGCTCACGCCCCGACCGTTGCCGAACGGGCCCAGCAAGGGGACGAAGATTCTGATCGGCGTCGTGCTGGCGCTGGTTGTCGTCGTCGGCCTGTTCTTCGGCCTGTCGCAGTTCATCACGGACCTGATGTGGTACGGACAGCTCGGTTTTCAGAACGTGGTGTGGACCCAGCTGGGTGTCAAGTTTGGCCTGTGGGCGGCGTATGCGTTGCTGATGGCCTTGGTCAGCTATGTGTCCGCTTGGCTGGCTATCCGCGCTCGCCCCGATTCGTCCGACGGCTCGACGTTCCGCATCAAGGACGACGTCATCGAAGTGGGCAAGTCGTTCAGTTCCAAGACCGCGCGTCGCGCCGCCGTGGTCGTGTCGCTGGTCGTGGGCGTGATGTTCGGCTCGCAGTTCAACTCGAACTGGTCTGAGATCCTGCTGATGTTCAACGCGCAGAGCTTCGGCACTACCGATCCGCAGTTCGGCATCGACAACGGGTTCTATGTGTTTGTGCTGCCCGGTTTGCGGCTGGTGATGTCGGCCGTATCGATGCTGCTGCTGATGGGCATTGTGTTCTCCGTCGTCACGCATGCGATGATGGGCGGCATCCGCTTCACCATGCCGGTGCATGGTCGCGGAGTGCTCGCTGTGACCAAGCGCGCCCGTCGCCAGATCGGCATCTGGCTGATCCTCAACATGCTGGCCTGGTCCGCGCGCCAGGTGATCGGCGTGTTCACGCATCTGACCCAGCAGGGCGACCGCATCACCGGCGCCGCATACACCACCGTGCACGCGACCATTCCGGTCACGTTCATCATGGCGGCCATCACCGCGGTGCTCGGTGTGTTCCTCGGCGTGTGGCTGATGCACTCCCATGCGTTGGAAGGCGCCGCCAAGCCGAGTGTCCGCGCCGCCGCGGCTCTCAAGGCGTGGCGTACGCCGGTGGTTGCGATCGCCGCCGCGCTGGTCGTCTCGCTGGTGCTCACCGTCGCATGGCCGATGCTGCTGCAGCGGTTCAAGGTGAACCCGAACGCGCAGGAGATGGAATCCACCTATATCCAGCGCAACATCAACGCCACGAAGCAGGCGTACGGGCTCGACAAGGTGAAGGTCGAACAGTACAAGGCCACCACCAAGGGCGAGTCCGGAGCGCTGTCGTCCGAGGCCGAATCCACCGCGCAGATCCGACTGCTCGACCCACAGGTCGTCAGCCCCACGTTCAAGCAGCTGCAGCAGTCGAAGCAGTACTACACGTTCGCCGACACGCTGGCCGTCGACAAGTACGACATCGACGGCGTCAGCCAGGACACGGTGATCGCCGCCCGAGAACTGGATCTGGAAGGCAACGACAACCGCAACTGGGTCAACGACCACACCGTGTATACGCACGGGTACGGTGTCGTGGCCGCATACGGCAACAAGGTGGCGGCGGACGGGCAGCCGCAGTTCTTCGAATCCAGCATCCCCACCCAGGGCAAGCTCACCGAATCGCAGAAGTACGAGCCGCGCATCTACTTCTCCCCGAACGCCCCCGAATACTCGATTGTCGGGGCTCCGAAGGGCATGGATTCGTGGGAGTTCGACTATCCGACCGGATCGCAGGGCGCGACCAATACGTTTGACGGCGATGGCGGCCCCTCGGTGGGCAACATCTTCTCGCGGCTTTTGTACGCGGTCCGGTTCGGATCCGATCAGATCCTGTTCTCCGACCGTGTCACCTCCGACTCGCAGATCCTGTACGACCGTTCCCCCAAGGAGCGCGTCGCCAAGGTCGCCCCGTACCTGACGCTGGACGGCCGCGTGTACCCGGCGGTGGTGGACGGACGGGTCAAGTGGATCGTCGACGGCTACACCACGTCGGACGCCTACCCGTATTCGCAGATGACCGATCTGGGAAGCGTCACGCAGGATTCCACCACCAAGACGTCGAACACGATCCAGGCGTTGGGTTCGCAGAAGGCCAACTACATCCGCAACTCGGTCAAGGCGACCGTCGATGCGTACGATGGCTCCGTCGAACTGTACGCCTGGGATGCCAACGATCCGGTGCTCAAGGCATGGGAGAAGATCTTCCCCGGACAGTACCACCCGATCTCCGAGATATCCGGCGACCTGATGAGCCACCTGCGTTACCCGGAGAACCTGTTCAAGGTACAGCGCGAGCTGCTCGCGAAATACCATGTGTCGTCCGCAGGCCAGTTCTTCTCCGGCGAGGATTTCTGGCAGACGCCGGTGGATCCCACCGAATCGGCCACGGCGCAGCAGCAGGGCGTTCCGCAGCCCCCGTATTACCTGTCATTGCAGACCGGCGGGTCGAAGAAGCCGGTGTTCTCGCTGACCTCCTCGTACATCCCCGCCGGCACGTCCACGCGAGAAATCCTCACCGGCTTCCTGTCGGTGGATTCCGACGCGGGCAACGAGAAGGGCGTAATCGGGCCGAACTACGGCACGATACGATTGCAGGAGCTGCCCAAGGACTCCAACGTTCCCGGACCGGGGCAGGCGCAGAACAACTTCAACGCGAACGCGGACGTGTCGAAGGAGCTGAACCTGCTCGAATCCGGTTCCACCAAGGTCAACCGAGGCAACCTGCTGACACTGCCGCTGGGTGGCGGTCTGGTGTATGTGCAGCCGGTGTACGTGCAGTCCAGCGGATCGACCAGCTTCCCGCTGCTCAAGAAGGTGCTGGTGGCGTTCGGCGACCAGGTCGGATTCGCCGATACGCTCGACGAGGCGCTCGACCAGGTGTTCGGCGGCAATTCGGGTGCGTCCGCGGGCGATGCCGAGAATTCCGGCAACACGTCTCAAAGCGGTGACGGGCAGAACAGTGGCGGGCAGAACGGCACTGAATCCGGTGATGGCAGCGAGAGCAACGGCAACGCGAATGGCAGTGGTACGAACGAGGGCAAGGACCAGAACGGTTCCTCCTCGCAGGGCGGCAGCCAAAGCCCCGAGCTTCAGCAAGCGCTGAAGGATGCGGCCCAAGCGATGAAGGACTCCCAGTCCGCCATGAAGAACGGCGACTGGACCGCCTACGGTGAAGCCCAGAAGCAACTGGAAGAAGCCCTCAACAAGGCCATCGAACTCGACGGTGGCAAGTAAGAGCCAAACCAGAAAACCCCAGTACTGTGAACGCCCCCACACCGGGGGCGTTCACTATTTCTTGCCCCGCTGGCGGGGGCTGTCATGCACAGCATGACTGGGGTGGTTCTCGGCCCAGAACGGCCCCCAGCCATGCTCTACCCACCTGACCATCTGATTCGCTCCCAGCCCGTGTGCCACACTAGGCGAAAAACACCCCAAAATCGCATGGTGTGGTACAGCAGAAGGCCACACCATGCGATGTGAGTCTTCACATCATGTGGTGTGGCAGAATGCGAGTCGTGAAAACCGCCATTTTCCAATGATCGGTGGATGAGCCCGGAATCACCCTTGGCCACACCAGCCCCAAAACCCTCAAAAATCGCATGGTGTGGTACAGGCGAGGGCTAGATGGCAGTCGGTCGGTAACCATCCCCACACCTTCTCTCGCGGAAGTCCCATCCGGCGGTCTTCAAACGGAACTTTCGCGGGAGGGAGGGAGCTGACTAGTGGGAAAGGGGAACCTGACTAGCGGGCGGCGATGAGATCGAATACGTGCTCGACTACGCGCGCCGTGCAGGAGCCGTGCTCGGGGATGGCCACGTTGCGACGGATGAACGCCTGATAGGCGGCATGGTCGAAATCGTCGTGCTCGATGGCTCTCACGATCGCCTCGGCATCATCCGTGAACAGCGTCGGGATATCGCGCTTCGGGTCGATGTACAGGCTGCGTTTCTTCGAATAGTCCGGCCAGTCGTACGCATAGAGGAACACCGGCAGGTCAAGCAGTCCGGCCTCATAGATCACGGTCGAATAGTCGCTGATGACGTAATCGGCGACGAACAGCATGTCGTACTGGCTCGGATAGTGCTGGAATACGTGCGGATTGTTGATACGCAGGTCGTCCAACGGATGGCATTTCACGATCAGGTTGTACTTGTCGTAATCGATGGCATCGGCGAGGGCTGCTGCCGCCTGAGTCTGATTGGCGGGCGTCTTTTTGCGGAACGTGGGGCAGTAGACGATGTTGAGCTTGCGCCCGAGTTCCGGGAACTCGCGGATGATGCGTTCGCGCTGCTGCGCCCGGTACGAGCTGTTGATCAGCAGATCGGTGCGGGGCAGTGGCGCCTCGTAGATGATGGACGGGTCGATGTCGAAGCCGCGAGCGTAATCGCTGATGAACGATTTGGATGAGATGAGCACGGACGTGTACCCGCGATGCATGTTCAGCAGCGAGGCGGTGGAGAACTTCCGGCCTTCCTTGGAGCCCAACGCGGTGTATCCGAACTTCTTCATGTTGCCGAGCGCATGCCACATCTGGATGACGGGCACGTCGATGTAGCCGGCGAGCAGGCTTACCACGATGGCGTAGGTGTCGAGCAGCACCGCCTGGCTGGTGGCGATGAAATACAGCTGCCGGATCATATGGAACCCGTATCGGACCGGGTTGTGCAGCTTCTTGGCGAGGATCACCACGGAATAATCCGGATGCGTCTGTCTCACATAATGGCGGATGAGCCGGAAATCGGTGGTCGGGCGGTCGCTCTCGCGACTCAGGCACACAATCCTACGCTTGCGCGGGAACGCGCGGAAGAACCTATATGTAAGAAGCATCATCATCCGAACTGCATTAATCAGATGACGTTTCATTCTTGTTCTCCCTTACCGAAGCATCAGGTTGGTGTGTTAGCCGGTCTACCGTAACTGCAACTCTATATATTACATGGGTTACCACAAGGGGAACCATAAGGTGTCGTAAAGGAGCCCGGGGATGTCACTGGACGTTCACCAAATCCGCTGGCGGTCAAGTTACTTGGAGATCGACTATTCCTCGCGGGATGGTGGTGTGCCGTGGCTGTATTGCGTGGGACGTCGCCAGTTCGTTCCGTTCGAGATCGTCGGGCTTGAGAGCGGTGTCCGCCGCGCCCGCCTGAACCTGGTGCTCGGGGACGGGCGCGAGGTGCTTCCCGGCGGCCAATGGATCATCTGCGAGAAAATCAAGGAGTCTGCGCTCTTCAGTCTGCAGGCGCTGTACGCCGAATACCCGCTCATGCCGCAGCGCGTCGACTACGATGTACGTCACCTGCTGCCCCCGGAGTTGCGTGACGATGATGAGGCGGTCGCACAGTACACCGACGAAGAGCGTCTGGAACTGGTGGCTCGGCACCCCTATGTCACCAGCGGAGTCACCTACGACGATGAGGTGCTGGAGCGGCTTGACAATCTCGACCGCGTGTTCCGCTACGGCAAGAACAGCTACGCCTATACTGGTGTGTTCGTGCCCAAGACGAATCGTGCCGGTCTCATCTATCTCGCGTTGCACATGCAGTTCTTCCAGCGCAACAAGACCCCGCGCCACCGTCAGCGCAGTCGTCGCCAGATGCAGAAGGACGTTTTCGCGGCGACGTACTCGGTGATGACCAAGCTGGTGCCGCGCAAGCGCAATCGAATCCTCTTCCTCAAGGAGAACGGCGAGGGCCCGACGGAGAATATGGAGGCGTTGCAGAGCCGCATGATCGAGCGCGGCATGGACAAGCGCTTCGATATTCGTGCCCGGTACCGCAACGTATTCGCGGGCAGGCAGAACATCGTCGCCTGGCTGCGCGACCTGTTCGAGATCGCCCGAAGCCGGTACGTCTTCATCGACGATTACACCCCTGTATTCAACTTTATCGACCCCGGTGAAGATGTGACGCTGACGCAGATCTGGCATGCCGGCGTCGGTTTCAAGTCGGTCGGCTATGCCCGTTTTGGTCTCAAGGGCTCGCCGGATCCGTACAATTCCGCGCACCGCCGATACACGTACGCGCTGGTCGGCAACGAGCACCTGCGTCGCATCTATTCCGAGGTGTTCGGCATCGAGGAGGAGGCGCTGCTCGCCACAGGCATGCCCAGGCTCGACCATTTCCTCGATGAGAAGGTCGAGAAGGAATACCGCGAGGAGATGGCCGACAAGTTCCCGTGGTCGGCCAAGGGACGCGTCATCGTGTTCGCTCCGACGTTCCGCGGCACCGGTCAGCGCACCGCGTATTACCCGTATGACGAGATCGACATGGATCGTCTGTACCGCATGTGTGTCGAGACGGACACGTATTTCGTGTTCGAGATGCATCATTTCATCCGCAAGCGTCCGGATATCTCTGCCGAGTACGCCGACCGCATCTTCGACCTGTCCGATGAGAGCCTGACGAAGCTGTTCTTCATCGCCGATGTGCTGGTGACCGACTATTCGTCGTGCTTCTACGACTACCTGTTGCTCAAGAAGCCGGTAGTGTTCTTCGTGCCCGACAAGACCGCGTATTCGCTGATCCGCGGTGTGCAGCGGTCCATCGACGAGATGGCGCCGGGCGTGGTGTGCGATACGTTCGACGAGTTCCTGGACGTGCTGAGGACTCGCCATTATGAGACGGTTTCCCCTCACCCCTCGTCCATCGACCGCGCCGCCGAGCGCAGCGGACTCGCCAGCGACCGTGCCATCGACACTATTATCTACGGCAAGGATGTTCCGGGTGTGCGCAAACAGGCCTCCGGTAAGGGAGGCGCGGTGCCGGTCCGGCAGTCCGACAAGTCGGCCAAGTCCGAAAGGAAGGCAAAGGAACTGCTGGATTCCAAGGTCGCCGACAAGGATACCAAGTCCGCCTCCGACGAGGAGGAGTGAGCGTGCCGGGGAAAACGAGCATGGCCGTCGCGC
>OLRV01001855.1_pt1 | contig 17230 bp, 19 predicted proteins | sample 1672421 | NCBI WGS metagenome assembly OLRV01 (sample SAMEA3136684, study PRJEB25190) | human gut metagenome | biome: human gut; feature: human-associated habitat; material: faeces | place: Austria | collected 2013
CCTTGCCGATGGGGCAGTGGATGATGGCGGTCTTGTCCACACGGTACTCAACCTTACCGGCCTTGCTCTCATGGACAGCCTTGGCGACGTCCATGGTCACGGTGCCGGTCTTCGGGTTGGGCATCAGGCCCTTGGGGCCCAGGACGCGGCCCAGACGACCGACCAGACCCATCATGTCGGGCGTGGCGATACAGACGTCGAAGCCGAACCAACCGCCCTGAATCTTGGCGATCATGTCCTCAGCGCCCACGAAGTCAGCGCCGGCGGCGGTGGCTTCGGCCTGCTTTTCACCCTTACAGAAAACGGCCACGCGAACGGTCTTGCCCAGGCCGTGAGGCAGGGTCACAGCGCCGCGCACCATCTGGTCGGAGTACTTGGGGTCAACACCCAGGCGGATGGCCACGTCGACGGTTTCGTCGAACTTGGCGAAGGAAGCGCCCAGGGATTTGCTCACAGCGTCTTCAACGCTCAGGCGTTCCTGCAGGTTCACGCCTTCGAGAGCTTTGCGAAAATTTTTGCCATGCTTGGGCATGTCTTTATCCTTTCGTTTTATCTCCTGCCACACATGGACTGCTCCAGGTCTGGCAGTACAATTGATCAACGAGGGGCAGCCAGGCTGCCGTCATCCGGTAAACCGGTCCCTACTTGATTTCGATGCCCATGCTGCGGGCGGTGCCGGCGATGGACTTCACAGCGGACTCAAGGGTGGCGGCGTTGAGATCGGGCAGCTTCAGCTTGGCGATTTCTTCCACCTGGGCCATGGTCAGGCTGCCAACCTTGTTACGGTTGGGTTCACCGGAGCCCTTTTCGATCTTGGCGGCCTTCATGATCAGCACCGCGGCCGGAGGGGTCTTGGTGATGAAGGTGAAGGAGCGGTCAGCGTAGACCGTGATGACCACAGGGATGATCATGCCCTTCTGGTCCTGGGTACGGGCATTGAATTCCTTGCAGAAGCCCATGATGTTCAGGCCATGCTGACCCAGGGCGGGACCCACCGGCGGGGAGGGGTTGGCGGCGCCGGCCGGAATCTGCAGTTTGATTTTGGCAACTTCTTTTTTGGCCATGATGTTCTATCCTTATGACTGGAACAGCGCCCTACGGCGCTGCTCCGATGCTAGCCCTTGGAAACCTGCACGAAATCCAGTTCCACCGGGGTTTGTCTTCCGAAGATGGAAACGGACACGCGCAGCTTGCCCTTTTCGTAGTTGACATCGTCCACGACGCCATTGAAGCCCTCGAAGGGGCCCTCGATAACCCGAACGTCGTCGCCGCGTTCGAAGTTGAACTTGGGCCGGGGGGTCTCCTGGCGACTTTCCATCAGCGAGAGGATGCGCGCGGCGTCACTTTCGCTCATGGGAGTGGGGCGGTTCTTACCCCCCACAAAACCGGTGACCTTGGGGATGGACTGCACCAGATGGCAGGAAAGATCCGTCATAATCATGCGGATCATCACATAGCCGGGGTAGAATTTGCGGGTACTGGTGCGAGGCTGCGAGCCGTTCTTGGAAGGTTCGATGACCTTTTCGGTAGGCACGACCACTTCCTGGATGAGGCCATTGTCCTCGCCGGAATCCATCATCGCCTTAATGGTCTTCTGCACGCGCTGCTCGAAACCGGAGTAGGTGTGCACGATGTACCAGCGAGACTTCTTCCCCAGTTCGGAGTTCTCGTCGATAACGGGAGTGTTCATATGTGCCTTCAGGAGAGGATGCTCTTGATGATGGCCGAAAGCCCCAGATCCACGAGGCCAAGCACGATTGCCATGACGGCAACAAAGCCCAGAACCGCAAACGTCGCTTTGCGCGTTTCCTTGAGCGTAGGCCACGTAACCTTACGCAGTTCGCCGCGAGAATCTTCGATATATTGCGCCAGGCGGGAGATGGGGTTGGGGGTCTGGTCGGTCTTGGAGTCGGCTTGCGCGGATTTCTTTACCATGGTGCTTCCCACAAGATAAAAAATGGCAGGGCAGGAGGGATTCGAACCCCCAACTTGCGGTTTTGGAGACCGCCGCTCTAGCCGTTAGAGCTACTGCCCTGCGTACCGTCAGGGGGGAGGGGTGCTCCCCCCTGCGGAAGTATTGTTACCTGGTTTCTCTGTGAAGCGTGTGCTTCTTGTCCCAGGGACAATATTTTTTCATTTCCAGACGCCCGGTGGTGTTCTTCTTGTTCTTCCGGGTGCTGTAGTTGCGACGCTTGCACTCAGTGCAGGCAAGGATGATATTCACTCTCATGGTACTACTCGATGATTTCGGTCACCACGCCGGAGCCCACGGTACGGCCACCTTCACGGATGGCGAAGCGCAGACCGGCTTCCATGGCGATGGGGGCGATCAGTTCCACCAGGAACTGGCTGTTATCGCCAGGCATGACCATTTCCACGCCTTCGGGCAGGTTGATCACACCGGTGATGTCGGTGGTACGGAAGTAGAACTGGGGACGATAGCCGGAGAAGAACGGGGTGTGACGGCCACCTTCTTCCTTGGACAGGACGTACACTTCAGCCTTGAACTTCTTGTGGGGCGTGATGGACTTGGGAGCAGCGAGCACCTGGCCGCGTTCCACTTCGTCACGCTTGGTGCCGCGCAGCAGCACACCGATGTTGTCACCAGCTTCGCCCTGGTCCAGCAGCTTGCGGAACATTTCCACGCCGGTGCAGGTGGTCTGGGCGGTGGGCTTGATACCCACGATTTCCACCACGTCGCCGACCTTGATGACGCCGCGTTCCACACGACCGGTCACCACGGTACCACGGCCGGAGATGGAGAACACGTCTTCGATGGGCATCAGGAAGGGCTTGTCGATGTCGCGCTCGGGATCGGGGATGAAATCGTCGCAAGCCTGCAGCAGTTCGATGATGCACTTGGCTTCAGGAGCGTCGGGATCGTCGCATTCCAGAGCCTTCAGAGCGGAACCACGGATAACGGGCACGTCGTCGCCGGGGAAGTCGTAGGAAGACAGCAGTTCGCGCACTTCCAGTTCCACCAGTTCCAGCAGTTCTTCGTCGTCCACCAGGTCGCACTTGTTCAGGAACACGACCAGCTGGGGCACACCGACCTGACGAGCGAGCAGGATGTGCTCACGGGTCTGAGGCATGGGACCGTCGGTAGCGGCCACCACCAGGATACCGCCGTCCATCTGGGCAGCACCGGTGATCATGTTCTTGATGTAGTCAGCGTGGCCGGGGCAGTCCACGTGAGCGTAGTGACGCTTTTCGGTTTCGTATTCCACGTGGGCGGTGGCGATGGTGATACCACGTTCCTTTTCTTCGGGAGCCTTGTCGATTTCGTCGTAGGAAATGAAGCTACCGGAGCCCTTCAGACCGGCGATCTTGGTGATGGCGGCGGTCAGAGTGGTCTTACCATGGTCGATGTGGCCGATGGTACCAATGTTAACGTGGGGCTTTTTGCGTTCGTATTTTTCCTTGCCCATTGTACGTCTCCCTGAGGATAAAATTTGTTGCGGTTACTGTACTTTCAACCTTGAGCATGGTTTCGAACGCCTGCTCCCGGTTTCTTGCCACTGCCCGCATAAGTCCCTGTGTTGTTGCCCAGGGAACGTGCTTTGACAGGAAAAAGGATGACTGGAAGGGAAAAATGCAGGAATGGAGCGGGAAACGGGATTCGAACCCGCAACCCTCAGCTTGGAAGGCTGATGCTCTAGCCGTTGAGCTATTCCCGCATCCTCGATGCGCGTTGTTTTGCAGGCCAGCGAACTGGCCCCCGGGTTTCGGCATTGCCCGGTACTGCACCGTAGTTCCCGACAGTCTACCTGTCTCCTACAGCCAAGGCAGTTGTTAGCATGTGCCACACTTCTTATTCAGAAGTGGTGGAGGGGGGTGGATTTGAACCACCGAAGTCTTACGACGACAGATTTACAGTCTGTTCCCTTTGGCCACTCGGGAACCCCTCCACTCTGAGTTGCAAGCGATGTTGGCTTGCAAGATTTTCAGTCTGGCGTGGGCTTGTCCGGCTTTGCTTCCGGTGCCCTGCTGCCCCGTTCGGCTTTCGCTTTCGTGAGGCATTCGTCAGCAGCAAGGATGTGTTTACGGAAAACCGGCCCCTTTGGCAAGCACTTTTTTGCATTTTTTCGATTTTTTTTCGCCAAAAAATAAAAAGTAAATAAAAACAATATATTATTTGTACGCCTAAAAAGCCCGTTTTCCTTGCTTCAGGGGCTTTTATGGGCTTTTTCGATCAAACGGGCTTCAAAAAGGGCCTGAAAAAGTCGTTTCAGTTCGTGCCGGATGCGTGTTTGGGGGACGTCAGGGAAGGTCTCGGCCAGCAGGGAAAGAGCCTCGTCACGCGAAAGGGGAGCGGAAAGCAGCTGCCAGATCACGGCTCCGGTACCATCGAGACGGAAGATGTGGTTACCGTGGCTGTCCGTGAGGAAGATGCTTTGTCCTGCCTGCCGGCAGAGTTCCTGGGATATCATTAATATCCTGGGAAGCGTAATCCACAGTTACATTGTGAGAAGAGCAAATGGTGGCAATGCGGTCTCCGATGACTTCTTTGAACTCCTTCTCGATATCCTTGCGGATGATAAATACCACATGATTGAAACCAGCTTCAATCGCATCATGGATTGAGTAATCCATAATGATATGTCCAGCATCATCCACTGGCTCCAACTGTTTGATTCCTGTTCCAAAACGGCTACCGATACCGGCCGCCATGATAAGCAATGTTGTTTTCATAACTTCTTCCTCTTACTATCTTTTATTCCACTGTCACACTCTTCGCCAGATTTCTCGGCTTATCCACGTCCAGACCCTTGGCAACAGACACATAGTAGCCAAGTAGCTGCAGCGGAATCACTGCCAAACTACCAACGAAATGCTCATCCACCTTTGGAACATAAACCGTGAAGTTCACCTGATCTTCGATTTCATACTTGCCATAAGTAGTGAGCCCCATCAGATAAGCACCACGGCTCTTGCACTCCAACATATTGCTGATAGTCTTTTCGTAGAGTTCGCTTTGGGTCAGCACGCCGATGACCAGCGTTCCCTGCTCAATCAGACTAATAGTTCCGTGCTTCAGTTCGCCAGCTGCATATGCCTCCGAGTGAATGTAGCTGATTTCTTTCAGTTTCAAACTACCTTCCAAGCAGACAGCATAGTCAATGCCACGACCTACGAAGAACACATCGTGTGCATTGGCATACTTTGCTGCAAACCACTGAATGCGCTCTTTATCTTCCAAAGTTTTCTGCATCTTCTCCGGGAGAGTCAACAGTTCAGAAATATAGTAGCTGTACTGCTCCTCCGTGATTTTTCCTCTGACCTTCGCAAACTGAACCGCCAGACAATACATAGCCGCCAATTGTGCACTGTATGCCTTAGTCGTTGCAACAGAGATTTCTGGACCAGCAAGGGTGTAGAACACTTTGTCCGCTTCACGGGCAATACTGCTGCCTACCACATTGACGATTGCCATTGTGGTTATGCCTTTTTCTTTTGCAAGTCGCAGTGCAGCCAATGTATCTGCTGTCTCGCCAGACTGGCTGACAACGATTACCAGTGCTTTCTGATTGAGCGGCATCTTCCGATAACGGAACTCAGATGCAAGTTCCACACGCACTGGGATATCCGCTATATCTTCCAGCACATACTGAGCAGCCATGCCCACATGCCATGCAGAGCCACAGGCAACAATATAGATCTGCTCAAAGTTTTTAATTTCGTCCTCGGTGATCTCCACACTGGATAGGTCGATAGCGCCGTTCTTGATTACGGAATTAAGAGTATCCTGGACAGCTTTCGGCTGCTCATGGATTTCTTTCATCATGAAATGCTCAAAGCCGCCTTTTTCAGCTGCTTCTGCATCCCACTTGATCTCGGTGGTCTGCTTCTCGATTTCATCACCATTCAGATCATAAAAGTGAGCCTCACCCGGAACGAGCTTTGCGAACTCAAGGTTGCCAATGTAATACACGTTGCGAGTGTATTTCAGAATTGCCGGGACATCCGAAGCCACATAGGTCTCACCATCCGCAATGCCGATGATCATCGGGCTATCCTTACGTGCCACCCAGATCTCGCCCGGATAATCCCGGAACATCAGCTCAAGAGCGTAGGAACCACGGACACGCACCATCGTCTTAGCGATGGCATCAATAGGACCGAGGTTGTACTTTTTATAATAGTAGTCCACCAGCTTGATGACCACTTCCGTATCCGTCTGACTATAGAATGTATAACCGTGCTTCAGCAGCTTTTCTTTCAGTTCGGTATAGTTCTCGATGATGCCGTTATGTACGCCAACGACCTCAGACTCCACTGTGCCGGAACCAGAACGGGTACAGTTACCTGAAACATGCGGATGTGCATTGGTTTGGCTCGGCTCACCGTGAGTTGCCCAACGAGTATGACCAATACCACAGGTTCCTTTCAATGCCTTGCCGCCATCTGTTTTCTCGATCAGATTGGACAGGCGCCCCTTCGCTTTCACAACCTGTGCCAGATTTTCTCCGTCACGGACAGCCAGTCCAGCCGAGTCATATCCTCTATATTCCAGTTTTGACAGACCGTCCAGCAGGATCGGTGCTGCCTGTCGATTTCCTGTAAAACCAACGATTCCACACATAGGTTTTGCCTCCCCTATTATTCATTTTTCTATGATACTTTTCCACTTACACAAAACGACTCCGGACACTGCCAGAGTCGTCATTGACTTTATACCTTATATCCCTTTTCGCAGATCACATTGACCACTTCATCAACATACTTCTGGCAGGTATCATGGTCAGGTGCTTCCACCATCACACGAACGACCGGCTCAGTACCGGACTCACGAACCAGAATACGGCCGGTATCGCCCAGTGCCTCAGCAACCTTAGACACGGCTTCCTGCACAGCAGGATCATTCTGTGCAGCCTTCTTATCGGTCACACGAACATTCTCCAACACCTGCGGATAGATCTTCAGCGGTGCCGCCAACTCGCTCATTGGCTTCTTCTTAGCCAGCATGACTTCCATCATCTTCAAACTGGTTAAGATACCATCGCCGGTGCTGGCATATTTGGAGAAGATGATATGACCACTCTGCTCACCACCGATACGACAGCCGTTCTTCGCCATGTACTCGTATACGTACTTGTCGCCCACAGCAGTCTTGGCGTAACCAATACCTTGCTCATCAAACGCTTTGTACAGACCAAAGTTGGACATAACAGTCGTAACCACAGTATTGGTCAACAGCTTGCCACGCTCTTTCATATAGCAGCCATAGATATACAGGATATGGTCGCCAGTGATGACATTACCCTTCTCGTCCACGCACAGGCAGCGGTCGGCGTCACCATCGAAGGCAAAACCAACATCCAAACCCTTCTCCACAACAAACTTCTGCAGACCCTCAATATGCGTAGAACCGGCGTTGTTGTTGATGTTCGTGCCATTCGGCTTGTTGTTTATGACATAGGTATCAGCACCCAGGGCATCGAAAACGCTTTTAGCGATATTCCAAGAGCTGCCGTTGGCGCAGTCTAGGCCGACCTTGACACCCTTGAAGGAATAGATACCGAGACTGATCAGATAGCCCATATAACGATTACGACCTGCCACGTAGTCCACCGTGCAGCCGATGTGCTCACGACGAGCAAAGGGCAGTTCCGGCCAGTCCTTATCGAACACATGGAGCTTTCCGTCGATATAATCCTCCACCAGCAGCAGGGTTTCCTCCGGCATCTTCTCGCCGTAGCAGTCGATCAGCTTGATGCCGTTATCATAGTAGGGGTTGTGGCTTGCGGAAATCATAATGCCACAGTCGAAGTCATCCACGCGGGCAATGTAGGCCACGGACGGGGTAGTCGTAACATGCAGCAGGTAGGCATCCGACCCGGAGGCTGTCAGGCCCGCGACCAAGCTGTATTCGAACATGTACGAACTCCGACGAGTATCCTTGCCGATGACGATACGGGCGGGGTCGGTATCTCCATTGCGCTCACGTAAAGCATTGTAATACCAACCCAGGAATCGGCCTACTTTGTAGGCATGGTCTGCTGTTAATGTAATTCCGGCTTCACCACGGAAGCCGTCCGTTCCAAAATACTTTCCCATTTTTCGTTATTCCTTTACTTTTTTCTTTCCCACCATCCATGGCGCAACTCTTACAACAGCCTCATATGCCATACTGCATATTGCCATCGTAATAGCTACCATGACCAATAAGAAGTTTTCTCTCACTACATCTGTTCCCATGTGCAGCGAAATTGACACGATTTTTAACATCCCTCCACATAGAATCACGATCAAAAAAATCGTATTATTTTTTTATCATTCTGATAATTTTACTGGAAGCACTGTTTTTCAGCATAAACACACACAAAAAATACACCAAAACAGCTATTACAATCTCAACAAGCAGTCTCATCCATACAGCTTGTCCAAAAAATAGTTTATGGCATAAAACAAGCGTGAGCGACATGACGAACGCTGATGTTAATATTGAAAAAACATCTCTACAACACATATTGACTTTAATCGTTCTTCTTGTTGCTACAATCATGCTTATGGATACAGTAAATTCAGCTATGACAGAGGCAATCGCAGCTCCGTTTTGTGTAAGAGTAGGAATTAACAGGTAATTTAATACTGCATTGACGACTGTTCCAATTAAGACACAAGCTAAATAACTTTTTTCTTTACCAGCGGTGAGCAACAGCTGACAAAAAACCCCACCAGACAATGGCATCAATACAATAAGAATTGATAAAATTCTAATCGTACTAATAGCCGGCAAAAACTCAACGCCAAAAAGCACTTCCACAATTTGGTCTGCGACCAATATTATTCCACAACAACACGGTACAGATATTAAAAAAGTTACATTGAGAAACTGTCTTGACAACTTTTTTATCTCACTTTTATTATCCTCGCTAAAAAGATAACTAAATCTAGGCATCAAAACAGCGGAAATACCTGTTAACGTATTTGCAACAGCTTTAACAATTTTCGTAGAATTAGAATAGTATCCTACGCTTGTAGCATTAGACATCACTGTAAGCATTGACACATCAAGTAAAGAATATATCTCAATGGCGATAACAGAAACGAAAAACGTCATAATAGGTCTAATGTGTTTTTTCAAGGAGATATTGCAAAAGCTTAATTTCACATACCTTTTTAGATTGATAAAATTCAAAACATAATTTCCAATGCTACCGAAACAAATAATAAAAGCATATGCAACTAAATCACTTTTTTTCCTGACAAAAATAAAAAGCAACAAAATGGATACTATTTTTATAACAAGGCTACGAATCATAATATATTCATATTCTTCATAGCCTTGATAAACCCATTCAATATTAATGACATTAAATACGATAATACTAGAGAAAATCAATGCCAGTGCCGTATTCGAATTATTAATCTTAAAACAGAATGCAGTGATCAGATATACAACGGTTGCTATAATGGAGGATATGAAATTAATCGTAAAAAGTTCCGAAAAAGTTTTGTTACAACTATTTTCATCTCTTTTTGATTGAGCAATTGCTCTTACACCATAAGAAGGGATTCCTAGCGCAGCTGCCATGCTAAAATAAGTCGCCAGGTTTTGTGCTGAGGAAACTTCTCCAATTCCTGCCGCTCCTAAAACTCGTGATATATAAGAAACCGTCACTAGAGGAAAAACGACGGATAACCCTTTATTAATCATGCTAAAAGCCGAATTTCTTGAAACTGATTTCCCCATTGACGATTACCCCCTTTCACATAAAGATTACTTTTTAATCACGATAAGACTCTATCAATGATGGAATTGATATATGTGCTATCATTATCATAAACATCTGAACAAGTTTTCACGCCACTCTCATTAACATACTTTCCTTCAATGGTTTCCCTTAAAATCGCATGTCTTAGATACCACATATATTCAACATCAATATGTCCAATATCCACAAATTGATATCCCTCATCACACAACTGCGACGCTAGAATAGAAGCTGTAGGTCCTAATGCACCTAAAATCAACGTATCCTTTTCCACATTCAATCTTATTGAAGATTTTATAGCTTCTAGCTTGCTATATGCATTTTCTGCCGGACAAATAATCCGCTTTATAGAAGTTGCATTATCAAACAAGTCGTTGCCCATCCCCAATTTTGTTTTTTCGCCTTCGACGATAACTACATCTCTTTTATCCCATATTCTCTTCAACAAATCGAAGATCTTGGCACTATAATTTCTATCTCTATAATCAATATATGGTCTTGTTATGCTCGCATCACTATACACCCTGTTTACATCCATAAATTTCACTAGTCGGGAAAGAAAATTGGCACGAATAATTCTCCAATGCATTTTCGCATAAAGATTGCATTTGGATGAATCAAACACTCCGTGAGGAATTCCAACCAATAAGTTTTCATTATCGTTTTTAAATGCCAAAGTCAAATCTCTCGCAAACTCAGCTGAATAGTCTTGAAAAGAAGAGATGCGCTCACCTGACATCCACATAAACTCTCCATCACCAAATCGGCTAAGTGATTTCCGCTCCTTGACAATTAATGACACTGTTTCTTCATCCGAATAAAATTTAATATCCGGAATTTGAGATTTGTCCTTTAACGCCTTCAGATATTCCGGAACAGTCCTTATCACATTGTAACTGTATACCAACTTATCGGGTAACAATTTTTTTATCTTTTTCTTCCACGTCATTCAGCTATTTCCCCTTCCCGAATTCTTTGCATTTTAATTCCGTAAAGCAGCACGATGATTGCCAAAAATTTTGATGAAAATGTTATTTCGACAGTTGCCAGTAAGACAAACACATATGCCAACGCTGTTAGTGATCTGACATCACTATGGTTTATGTCGCAAAGATTCTTCGGCTGTTTCATTGCAATACATAGCCATATAGCCAGCAGCATTGTTCCAAAAACTCCTATTTGCTGTATCCAATCAAATATGCCATTCTGCGTATCTACTATTCCGTACCTCATTAACACTTCATATCCCGTACCATATCCAAATCCCCAAAGCCAGTGACCCTTCATGATATTAGGAAGCATTGAATAGATCAAAGTTCTAAATGATAATGTAACATCTTTACCTAGTAATTGTGTTATGACATATGTAACCACACTGTTAGAAAGAATCACCTCAACAAAAACTGCAAAAAGCAGACTTGCCATCAAAGCGACAAAAAAAATCTTACCGCTTAAAAAGAGACCAATATTTTTTTCATTCAGCCATAAAAACAGCAGCAACGCAACAGTACCCACTATACCAGTAGCCGCCCCCACTTCTATAGATATTGTCATTGTCATTATAAAAAATAAAACTAGAATTGCATTATTAAGTGAACTTTCTCTAACTGTTCGCAGTCTAACATTTTTATCAGCAATGAAAAATGAAATAAGATAAAAATGCATATAAACCACTTGAAATTTTGTTCCTACAAGAAACACGTCTCCTCCATATTGTAGATGAATAGTTGTAAACAGTATCAAAAAATCTGTAGCTATCACAACTAATAGGGTCATTCGATAAAAAACCTTAATTAGATTCTGCATTTCCTCTCGTTGACAAAACATTTCCACTGTTAACACAAATTCCACTAATGTTGCCGTAAAAACAATAGCTGCCAAAAACGGATTCCTATCCGTGTAGCCATTCCTATTAATATACGATACGATCAGTGTCGCTAAACAAAAGAAGGCTATGCCGACATTCAGTCCTCGATAAGTATTCCTAGACAAAATCTTAATATTTGATGCTATCATCATTGCTACTACAACAAGGAGGAAATACTTTATGGGATTGTATGAAATATATGTTGTTGAAAAAAAGACAAGTAAATATACTAATACAGCATGTATTGTTGAAATTTTAATCTTCATTCGCTTTGTTCCTTTACGCAATTAGTACATTTCTCAAAACATTTTTCTATAAACTCATCATAGGAAGAAAACATTGCTTTATGTGCACGCATATATTCAACAGTATCCAGTTCATTTTTGCATAATGCGATTTTATTTCTAAATATATCATTTTTTTGTGCCTCTTCAGCCGTTTCAAATAGCATAAAGTACTCATGGAACACTTCTTTCCCGGGTCTTTTTCCATATCTATCAAAATACTCAACAGCAAGTTCTTTGGCTTCATTGAATTGTGCTCGTTCTCTTTTTTCATAATATTCATCTATTGACATAATTCGTTTTGCTGGCACACCTGCATACACGCCATTGTGATCACAACTAGAAGTGACAACGCTCCCTGCACCAATGATTACATTGTTACCAATTTCAACATTTCTGGTGATAATAGTGTTCATTCCGATGAACACATTATCACCAATTTCCACTGTACCGCTCGCTCCTAATATAGCTCCCGGATTCTCTGAAACACCCTCATATAGCTTGAGCACCGACCAAGAGTAATCATGTGTTAATATTTTAACCCCCTCAGTGATACGCACATGATTTCCAATTGTTATCATCCATGGATACTGTTCATCAATCAATGTTTTGGATGGGACATATATAGTACAATCCTCACCTATTTTCACACCGATTCTTCGGAGATAATCTATATATGTTTCAGATGAGTATCTTTTTCCATATGCAATTTTCTTTAAAACTTCTTTGACTCCCATGAATTATCTCCTCACCCTTTTGCCTTTAACATCCAATAGCAAAGTTCTTTCTGCCGTTTTTTATTGCTTCGAGTAATAATTTTCGCAACATTTTTTCTTTTGTCAGCGGAGTCTTATTTATAACTTCCTGCAACACTACATCGTTTATAACTGTTTCAAGCTGCTTTAACTGTTCTTTTTTAGGCTGCTCTGCCCCAACGATCATCTTCATTACCTTCATTTTTGCACCTTTACTTTTAGAGATATTCTTTTATCAACCATAATGGGGTAATCCATCTCCACTTCACGCACCATGTCACAAATCTGTACTTTATTGGCATTTGAAAAATCGGATACGTACTGGTTATTTTTCTAATAGTTGTATCATTTATCATTATTCGTATGTTTTTCTTCGCTACTGTAGAGTTCTTATTACCAACCATTTCGCTTTTTATACACATACGCAATCTTGTCAATAGATGCCTCTCAAGCCTCAATTTACAATTCTCGTATATTCCACACTCTTTGCTACGTCTAATCAATTCATAATATAGTACTAGTTCTTTAGCAAATCTATCTGTTTTATATGTCTGCGTTAGTGACTTCTCGTTAACAATATAATGATAAAATTTTTGATTAATAACTGCAGCCCTCTCACAACTCATCATAAAATCAATATTAAAAGGAATATCTTCAGATATCAAATCTCGTTCTGAAACAAACTGCAATTTCAAACTATCTATTATTGCTTTCCTATATATATTTCTCCACACACTGCAGGAAACATACTTTGAACCGTCATCCGAAGGATTTAAACCCAACTGTGTATATAATAATTTCTCTCGCAATTCTTGTTGATTATAAACCCCCTCATGCATAGGTGGCACATAGTTTTGATTCAAGACTGCACCATCTGTGCGTTCCTTATAATTGTCGACGCGAACAAAATCTGCATCATATTTTTTTGCAGAATTATACATTGATTCAAACATATCTAAATCAACATAATCATCCGAATCTACAAATGCTATATATTCGCCAGTCGCAACCTTCATTCCTGAATTGCGTGCGTATCCCAGTCCACCATTCTTTTTATGAATAACTATGATTCGAGAATCCTGTTTCGCATATTCATCGCACATCCTTGGACAGTCATCTGGTGACTGATCATCTACTAGGATAATCTCAATGTCTTGCAATGTCTGGTTACAAAGTGACCTCACACATCTATCTAAATATTTTTCTACATTGTAGATTGGAACAATTATGCTAATTTTAGGCATTGCTCTTTCCCCGATTAATTCTAATAATATAATTATGCATATTAAGTACACTTCTCACAGTTTTCACATCATCCCTATTACCCATGATAACGCCGAGGAATTGGTGACCTCCTGAGAGTACTTCATGCATTGCATTAATTCCAAACAATTTTTTTCCATACAAGCCACGATCTACACCATATTCCGGTTTCATTCTATATACAATATCTGGATAATTTTCTACTTTCGCACCTTCATAGATTTCTTCACGCCTTTTCACCCAAATCATTATAGGTTGACCATGATCTTCAATTTGCAATAGTCCATCAATAATCTTCTGTCGCATTACTTCATATTCTTCGTCAGAATCAAACTCAGATCGATTTACCATAATTCCACCGAATGGATTACAGCCATCAAATTTGGGTGCGTACACTTTCTGCTTTTTATCCGAAAAAACATAATCTGCGTTCTTTACCTTATGTGCAAACTTAAACTGCTTAAAGAATTTAGTACCTGACTCAACAATATGAAAAGTAGCCAAAAATCTAAACATAGAGTTTTTGGCGTACTCGACCGCTCTTTTTTTCTTGCTCTTGTCCTTGATTATCCCCTGACTAATTAACCATTGATTAATATAAAATGTTTTTTCACAGCGTTTACCGTGTCCGTGGTCGCTGATAACAATAACATTGTATTCACTTCCATACTCATCCATTATTCTTTTTACATTTTTTTCCATTAACTTATACATCTCAAGAATGGAGTTCTGAAGTTTGTTCTTTCCAGGATAAGTTCTGTCACTTTGGTCGGTATACCGCCATAGAAAATGCTGCATTCGATCTGGTGTGGTAACACCCAGAAAAGCAAAATCATATTGATCCTTCTTAAAATACTTATGGAAAGTATCAAACTGCCTCTGTGATAATTCCATTGTATTCTCAAAAAACTTTGGCATTTCTTTGTCAGTCGGGTGGTCAACCATTCCTCCAATAGAAGGCATAGTCTTCATATCTACTAAATCAGGGCGATTTGTGCTAACATCTCCGCCCTCAAACACGGGACCACAAATCATCAATCCATTAACATTCCAAGCTGGATATGCCATAAATGGATTAAAAATGAATACTTTTTTTCCTTCTTCACTCAATACATCCCAAAACGAGTGCCCTTGAATAACAGAGTAGTCTCCTTTAACTTTATTTTTGAAGTCAAGGTAATCAATTGATTCAAGCACTCCATGTTCTGCTGGATTGAGCCCCGTATATATAGTAGTCCAAGACGGAATCGAATCCGCTGGAACTACTGATTCTAAAGGACACAGTTTTTTATTATCATATAAATTTTTGAAGAAATGGAATTTATCAAGATTTTTTTCAATATATGTATAATCAAGCCCATCCAAAATGATCATGATCGTTTTCTTTTTTGTATCCAATTTTATGCGCCTCCAAACAAATATTTATCAGTCTAAAACTACTTTTTTAATCTGAGAGTTCACTTTTTCAAAAGGCTGTTCTCCATCAACTGTAATCCATTTATTTCCTTTTGCCAGGAATTCATAAATCTCATAGCGCTTGTTCAAATAGTCCATATTGGGAATATCATTTTTTCGCTTATAGCAGGTTTCAGGAGATACGCGAATATATACATAATTATCCATTCGTGGAAAAAGAAATCTATATTTTTGTATTTCCTTACTAATTCTATCTGGAGAAAAACCGAAATTAATTCCCTGATCAACAAACAAGTCAAGATAAAAACGGTCAAAAATTATATTTTTACCCGTCAATATAAAAGATAACGTTTTTATGTGAAATTGAAAAAAATAATCTACCAGCGCAAAAAACATCCACGTTCCTCTCATTATGGGATTTCTAAATATTTTTTCCTTTAAACCAGCCTTAGTATTATAATCAGCATTTAATTCCGCCTGCTTTACTCCGCATTTTCCGTCAACTTGGACATTCATCTTGATGCTCTTATTCTTATCAGATACCTTTTTTTCCATCAACATATAAACCGGCTTTAAGAGCGTTGGTTTCCAACGAACCCATAAAAAATTATAATCTGAATAATCAGAATCCCGTTTCATCTTTTCAATATTTGCAGACTTACCAGAACCATCCAAGCCAATCAAAGCAACTCTTTTACCCATTAATCTATTCTCCTATATTAATTATCCTCTGAAGATTATCAATACAATTCTTCCAATCATATTCCAACACTGCTTGTCTGTTATTGACTTCTGTCTTTAACAATGCCTTTTCCAATGCCTGGTTTAATGAATCCGAATCTAACGCATCGATAAAAAGAAAACCCTCTTGTTCTCTAAAAGCAGTCAGTTCTCCATATTCTGTTGTTACAATCGGCAAGTTACAAGAAGCTGCCTCAAGAACGGACAATGGAACATCAATACAATTTTCGATATCCATTACGGGAAACAAATAGACATCTGCTAATTGATATATTTCCTGAATACTCTGCAAATAAGAATCTATTATGGTCACGTTACCTCTATTTTCAAGCAAAGTTCTAATTGAGCTATCCTTCTCAGATTCTGTGACCGAACTAACTACCAGTATAATATGATATTGATTATTAATTTCTGCTAGTTTGTCAACATTTCGACCGCCTTTTAAGTGCCCAACATGTAAAACAACTTGTTTATTAGTTGGAATATGGTACTTTTCTCGAAGAAGTATTTTCTTTTTATCATCTACTGGAACGAATGTCTCTGTATCAATTCCTGTCTTTAAATAGAAAGCCCTATTGCCAACTATTTTTTTATAAAACTGGTAAGATGCCTCCGACAAAGCTATTACTTTTGCGCCACTCAGAATTAAAAACAGCTTTGCTAGGGGATTCATTTGATACCTCAACGCGAATAAAACTCCCTCTTTTCTTCTTGAAAAAAAAGAAAGAATGAATGTACGCAAACAACTTGCCGTTGTGTTAGATGCAAATGGTATATATAAAACAGGTTCTTTCTTTTGGTGCATTATCTCACATAAGCGCTCATTCAAAAAAAATTTGTTCAATGACATGTGAATATCAGAATAATCCGGTTTACGTTCAAAAGAAATAACCATGGTGCTAGCATCTGCTTTTTTCAGTCTCTTTGTAAGACTATTAGCCACCTTTAAGCATCCTTCATCAATTTTATTTGTTAGACAATCAGATAATACAATCATAATTTTTTCCTTTGTACGTTTACTTCTTCTAGAAATATTCTACCCTCTTCATTTTCTTCATAACTCAAGCTAAAATAATTGAGTCCGCATTTTTCTCTTGTTCTTACCGCTGTCTTTTCACCCATTACTTTGTCTCCATCCGCTGTGCGATATCGGCATCCACAATTTCCTCGCCGGTCTTATGCTTC
>OLRV01001863.1_pt1 | contig 17194 bp, 15 predicted proteins | sample 1672421 | NCBI WGS metagenome assembly OLRV01 (sample SAMEA3136684, study PRJEB25190) | human gut metagenome | biome: human gut; feature: human-associated habitat; material: faeces | place: Austria | collected 2013
ATTCCGACTAACTCAGCCTCTTTTGTAAGCAGTGTCTCATCCGCTTTCTGCTCCTCATGGAATGTTTTTGCAGCTTTGCTGATCGTTTTCCTGATGGTTATCCGTACAACAAAATATATATTTATCCCGGAAAATACTCCTGCAGCTCGATATATCTGGTATCTTTACTATCTGCCAATGCTTTTTATACCATTGTTTGGAGTGTATATTGCATTGTCTCTCGGAAAATCAGAAAAATATAGACTGACCGGAAGGGTAGTTGCTCTTGCAGCCATTCCGGCCATATTGTTTTCGCTGGTGATCACCAATGATCTGCATCAGCAGATATTTGCATTTAACAGCGGTATACCGGGCAGACCGGACAATTATTCATATCATCACCGCTATTTATATTTCATCTGTCTCGGATGGATGGTTGGCTGTATGATTTTTTCGCTTATCCGCCTTTTAAAGAAAAGCCGGATTAAGAACGGTGGGAAAAAACCACTGATGCCGTTTATTATAGGCTGCATAACGATACTGTACGGAATTTTATATTTGACGGGACTGTCGGCTGTACGATGGTGGTTTGGCGACATGAACGTGATGTTCTGCCTGTTATACGCTGCGATATATGAGAGCTGCATACGCTGCCGGATGATACAGTCCAATACCGGTTATGTTGAACTTTTTGAGGCATCGACACTCGCAGCCGTTATTATGGACCGGAGCGGGAATGTAGTTATCCGCTCCCGTGCCGCAGATGAAGATATGATATGTCCGCAGGACGGAACCCAGATTATCCGCCCGGATGGAACCCGTATCTCCTCAGCACCGATTAACGGCGGATACGTCGTATGGAAAGATAATGTGCGCCCATTGACCGAACTGCGTGCACAGTTGAGTGAGAATAAGGCTCAGATCAAGAATAACAAAGAAAAATTGCATGAAGCATATCTCATACAGAAAAAACTGCATGAGCTGACCGAGAAGCGACGTATTTATGATAAACTGGATTTAATGTATGGGGATCAGATAAACAGAATAGGACAGCTTTTGAAACAATGTGAGAATACGGAAACCGATGAAGTACATAACATATTGAAAAGGATTCTTCTGCTTGGTACGTACATAAAGCGCAGTGCCAATCTGTATTTTCTCAGTCTGGAACATGAACTGTTGTCACAACAGGATATCCGGCTGACGGTAGATGAAGCCGTGAGAGTAATGAACGTCTGCGGTACGGAATGCAGTGTGGTCTATTATATGACAAAACCAATGCATTCGGAAGAGGTGATGCGGCGGTTCAATCTTTTGAAGACTGTCGTGGAAACAGCGGTAGATGGGCTGAATTCCATATTTATCTGTCTGTCGGATGATGAGATGGATCTGTCAGTGGAATGTGATGTTGATTTGTCTTTGATCATTTCTTCAAATGTAACAGTTAAGCAGGAGGACGGCTTGTGGCTTGTCCGCACACCGGTAGGAGGTATGAATGATGAGTAGATTGAAACATGTAGGTTTTAACGCTATTAAGGAGAGTTTTGACCGGCTTCCAACTGCTGTATGTTTTTTTGACCGCATTGGCATTATTGTTCTATGCAACCGTCAGATGTATCAGCTGAGCCGGTATCTGCTTGACAGTGATATGCAGTACTATGGTGAGATTAAAGAAGCACTGTCCGATCCTCCGAAAGGTATCAGACAGGTTCCGGATATAGAGAATACATATCGTTTCCCGGACAAGACTGTATGGAGATTTGAAAAAACAGAGGTCACCGACAGGTACGGTGAGAGCTATATACAGCTGACGGCCGCGGATGTCACCGAATTGCATCGCGTGTTGGTACAGCTTGCCGACGATAGTAAGAAACTGGACGAAGATTCTGAAAAGCTGAGGCGTCTTGCAGATAATGCTGGTGCACTGGCACAGGAAAAAGAAAGACTTGCCGCGAAATCTGCCATGCATGACAGCCTGGCTGCGTGTATCACATTGACCAGGCAATATATAACAGGTGAGATGGTTGGCATTGATTCAGATGTTGTGTGTCAGGAATGGGAGAAGACCATAGCCTTCCGTGATTCAGTCAGTCTTCCGGAGAAAACAAAACTGTTTGACAATGCAAAGACCAGCGGAGTGACTGTGAGGATACGAGGTGAAGAACCGGCGGCAGGATGCGCGGAATTGATGTATATAGCCATGCAGGTGTGTCTGAATAATGCTATTCAGTATGCCAATGCCACAGAGATTCTGGCAAATATCTGGAAAAACGAAACAAGTTATACTATTATGATACGCAATAACGGCAAACCGCCTATAAAGAAGATTACAGAAGGCGGAGGACTTACTAATCTGCGTCATCGGATCGAAAACCATGGCGGTAGGATGACAGTACAGAGTTTACCGGAGTTTTCTCTGGTGATTGAATTACCAATATCAGAAAATTCAGGAGGTGTATAAAATATGAGTACGAGGAAAATATTGATTGTTGAAGACCAGGCAATGGCGAGAGCATACCTGTGCTCTTGTGTGGAAAAATGTAAGGATTGCGAGGTTGCGGGAACACTGACCCGTGCCGATGCAGCGCTTTCCGGATGCGGAGAGAGCCGTATCGATCTGATTATAATGGATATATGCACTGAAAGCGACTCAGACGGCCTGATTGCTGCCGAATCAATTAAGAGGGTATATCCAAGGATAAAAATCGTTATGGTAACATCAATGTTAGAAGGACGTTTTCTCGACCAGGCAAGAAAAATCGGAGTTGACAGCTTCTGGTATAAGGATTCTCCATCCGGAGACCTTGTGGGTGTTATTGAAGGTACCCTTTCCGGCATGCATTTCTGGCCGGACAGTGTGCCGAGTGTCAAACTGGGGAATACACTTTCCTGTGAGTTGTCCGAGCGTGAGGTAGAGACCCTGCAATTGCTGTGTGAGGGGAAAACCAATGCTGAGATTGCGCTGAAACTGAATGTGGCGGAATCAACTGTGCGTACATACATCAACCGTATGCTGGAAAAGACCGGTTATGAGAATCGCAACAGACTGATGATTGCGGCTGTTGGCAAAAGGATGGTCGTACCCGGCTGCTGGCTTGATGAACAGAATGAAACCTGAAAATATCTGGCAAATCAGATGACTATAATGTATACATTTAAAGCTGCCCTGCTTATTGCAGAGTGGCTTTTATTATAATACAGCCTGTAATTGTCCTCACTTCTGAGGACAGACAGAGCTGTTTTTATTTGATACAATAAAACCGTAAAGTTAGATGAAACAGATATATCACAAGGAGGAATGGTTCGATGAAAAAAATTGTAGTTGACATGCAGAATTTTCTGTTCGGTGATTCCATAGCAGCCGCATTCAAAAATTCTGACTATGACATCGACGTGATTCGTGCGGAGTCTCCGAAAGATACCATCGAACTATGCCGAGTGTACCAACCGTTTGTCCTTGTAATGGAGGTTACCGCTTATACACCCTGGCTGTTCGACGAAAGGTTGAAATTGCGGGATGAGGTGAAATCGATATGTCCTGACTGCAAAATCGCCATGATTGTGGATTCCAATACTGAAAAGCAGGCAGCGAAGGACATTCGTGAAGCAAAAAAACGCGGTATCATTGACCAGTTTTTCTATGGCTCGATGACATCAGAATATCTGATGGATCAGATTTATGCGATGTGAAACCGCTGCAAGGAAAATATTGGTAAAATCAACTTTAAAGCCGGAGAGAAAGTCTCTCCCTATCCGGTCACAACTAAGCGAGGCTGTGGCAGGGTATGTAACAAAATGCCCCGCAAATAAAACAGAAAAGGAGCTTGCCTATGAACAAGCGAATTACATCTATACTTCTTTGTTTTGTTATGGCTTATGCAATGTTCGCGGCTGCAATGCCGACATTTGCGGCCGGAGGAACCTGCACTTATACAATTGAAGCTGACAAAACAACAGCAGTACCTGGTGATACCATCAATTTCACCATCTATATGCAGCAAACCGGAAAACAGAACACAATGGAAGGAACACTTGTTATTCCATCAGGTTTGACTTTTGTTGACGGCAGTGGAGTGCTTGAGACCGGTATCAAGGAAACGCTCGGTTGGGATTCAGTAGACTGGACTCCGGTTCCTAATATGATTCTGAATGGATATGGTGCCGAGTCATTTACCGGAACAGGTAAAATCGCACTGATGAAATTCCAATGCACCGTAGACAGTACTGCAGCAGCAAATGATTATGATGTTACAATGGTTAACCTCGTAGCTGACGATGAGACCTATAACCCTAAAGCATTTAGCTGTGTTCCTGCAACGATTACCGTCATTAAACCGGCAGAAAGTATTTCACTTAATATGAGTGAGCTGACCCTGTACGCTGGTGAAGAAGAAACAGGTCTTATAGCTAATGTTGCACCGGCAGACTGTACCGAAACAGTAGTCTGGTCTGTTGACAAACCGGAGGTTGCAACAGTTGACCCTGCCACAGGTAAAATAACTGCAATAGCCCCGGGTGAAGCAACCGTTACCGCAAAAGCCGGTACCAAAACAGCAACCTGCAAGGTTAAAGTAAATTGTACACATTCGTTCTCAGTAGTTGATGCGAAAGACTCAACATGTACGGACAGAGGATGGGATTCTTATATCAAATGTATCATCTGCGATAAAATATTTGATATGAGTGATAATCCTATTGCTGAAATTCCATACAGGGCGCTCAATGACAATCATGATTTTGATACTTCCGAATGGGGATATAAAGAGGCAGACGGCCATGCCCATGTATGCAGACGTAACGCTGCACATCATGATGAAATTCAGCCGCATATACCGGATCATGAAGGTGGAGCAACTTATGATTATGCTGTAAAATGTACTGCCTGCGGTTATGTGATTGAGCCACAGCTGGTTGAAGGCAAGATTAATGTTGAAGTTCCTTTTAAGGTTACTGTAAAGAAGACCGGTGAAATGGATCCGGGCAAAGAAGTTTTCAAATTCGTTGTTGAGAATTTCGGCGCGCCGACTGAATATGTGCTGGTACAGGATACAGTTGAGACTGAAGGCGAAAAGACTTATGAAGGCAAATTAATATTTACAATTGATAAATATGATGCCGGCAATTTGTCAGAGGGATTTGTCATACGTCAGGTCAAGGGCGATGCAAAAGGCTGGACATATGATGAGACCAAGTTCTATGCAATACCGATATTTGTAGACAGTTATACCAATGTTGGAGGCTGGACTTTCTGCTCAATCGATGAAAACGACGAGCTGGATCATAACAATCCTCTGGATGGAATTGGATTCACAAACAGCTATAATGCTGAGAAACCGGTTACACCGGATGCTCCTCCGAAAACCGGAGGCAGCAGCAAAACAATACTTTGGATTGGTTTGGTGACTATAGCCGGAGCAGTTCTGGTTGGAAGCTCATTGTACTTTTTCAAAAAGAGAACAGTTAACAGATAATATCTGAAATCCAATCAGAAAGAATCAGGCAAAGGGTGGGGCGGAAGCCATCTGCCTTCACCCTTTTGCTTTTCCAAAGGAAATCAAGTGATTGGTTTTTTTTGGAAAAGTAATGTTACAAGTATACGGATCTGAAAACAAATGTATGTGTGAAGGAGGAAGTAAGATGAAAACAAGTAAACGAAAACGATGGCTCAGTTTATTGCTGGCAGTGATAATGACCATAGGCATACTGCCGTTGTCTATGTCGTCAGCCAGTGCAAAGAATGATGGCAGCAATGAAATCAGTACTTCTGACAAAGAAGTGCAGGCCACAGCTTGCAATGAGGAAGCACAAGTCGTTACTGCTGTATATCCCGAGTTAAGAAAACTGATAGAGGGAAAAGTGATAACACCCGGATTCCGCTATAAGTTCTATTCGGACGGCAGTGTGCATAAAATTCGAATCAGTTTACAAGAGAAGAATTATTATGAAAACACTACCCTGGTTGAAAGTCTTAAGAAAGAAAAGAATCTCGACCGGTATGTGGCATACTCAAGCGGCATCCTTCTGTATTGGACGCGATATGAGGATGATTTCTTTGATTTTTCGGAATTAAGTGGATGGCCTCTGACACTGATACTTTTCGACAACCAGAAGTATTCCGCTATTTACGCTCCCGGTGTCGACCTGAAAATCAGGGTTACCGATGACGTCAATGTCACCTTCCGCCACAGCACCCGTTATAAAAACAAGACCGGATTCTGTCCTAAGGAAGGTGCTACCGGTGCAGTTATTGATTTGGCGAAGTCAGAGGGCAATTTGGGAAGTAGTGGTTCATTTGAATTGTGTGGATACGGAAGCCTTAGAATCATCACGACACAATCCCCCCAAAAAACAAGTCCCGATTATGCAATCGTGGCGAAAAATACAGTAATAGGGGAAGATGCGGGTCTGGCTATCAGTTGTGGCAATAAATACAGAAACGTCGTCTCGCTGATTCCAACGGTTGCACTCACTATTGATACCACCAATAATATCTATCTGGCTATACATAACCCTATAGCCAATGCTGCCGCGTGGGGCTGTCATATGAACAACCTTAAAATCCTTAATGCAAAGAAGATATCTGTTGGCGTAGATCGTGGCATGGACAAATTGATAATCTTCGGTAATAACGGAGAAACCGATCCGGTGAAGGTGTTTAAGTATTATAAGAATATCGGTAAGATTGGCAGTGAATGGTATGCAAGAGGGAACACCGATAGTGAAGGCAACTATAGTTTTACCATAGATCATAGCAACGATGTACCGCGTCTGCGTTACAGTCTCAACAATCAGATATTACAGAAGGGCAAACTGGTGGAAGGGCTGGAGGCCGGCCTGGGATATGAAATCTCTGCGGATGCCACATATGTGCCTCAATGGATGCAGAAGCTAAAGGATGCCGGCAGATTGGAATTCTATTTCTTTGTCCGCCTTCGTGAACCCGGAACGGGCAAATACGAGGCCGCTTATCTGGATGATTTTTATGTGGACAGAACCGGAAGACATACGATAGAGTTCGTATGGATCTGTATGCCGGCAAAGGATCCGGACAGGAATATTTTTGAATCGACGAGACAACTGAAAGACTGTGAACTCTTTAGCATGAATTACCTGTATTATGATGTCAGTTACTACGAAGTGTTGATGGAGAATTCGGTCAGCGGCACCCGCTATATATGGAATATAAAATTTCAGCAGGATGGTGGCGAGTTTACTGAAGCAACCAAAGACAACCACAGGATATCATTTCAAACTGATACATTATCCAAATGTTATACCCGCAGTCAACATGACATCCCATCCGAGTGGTATTACAATTCCGGCAGTGACACTTATACCATGGGATTCTGGGTATATGCACGGCACGGATATCAATTCGCCGGACAGGTTGAATCGGTATCCGGCACAGTAAGTGTGAATGTAGAGCATACAGAAGTTTCGTATAAGGATGTGAATGATAGTAATGACAGCATTTATATCGAACTCGTGGCGAAGCGTAAGCTTACCGAAGTTCGAGGTACTTTAAAGGAGTTCCGGCTTGGTGGCAATACCTGGTATACGGAAATAGTATCGGATGCGCCGTCAAAGTATAAATTTAAGAATACGGTTGTATATGAAGCTATTGGCACATATGGTGTAGAGATCAGCATTATGAAAGAAGGCGAACTATATTATGTGTATTTTGATATCGATCCGGGGTATGGCTATTATCTCACAGATAACACACCGGTAAAAGTGACATTACCTGAAGGATACAGAGCCAATGGGATGTTTGATAAGGCAGTTACATATAATGTAATTTATAAGGGTGACTGGTATTCTTATTCACCAATAATTCAGAAATACAGGATTGAAAATGTGCTGGAGGCTAACTGCGAGGGAAAGGAGTACGGCATCAATATTGACATAAAGGAACCCGTTCTGGGTGACCGCCCTGCTGCAAATGCCGGCTATGCTGCACCTACGAGAATTCCGGCAAACACAAAGGTGGTGTCGATGCAATGGCTGGGACCTGACGGCAAACCAATGGGAACATATGATAAATTTGAAGTAGGAAAATGGTATACCATAGATCTTAAGATTGCATTTGAGGGTGCCACAGAACATGGCCATGTATACCCGAAAAACAATAGAGATTTTGTGGTAAACAATAAGAGTGCAAATGCATGGCTGAACAATATGGACGTTAGTGATGGTTTCATCTGGCAGCTGTATGACTCCTATAAGGTGGAAGACCCAAATGCCCGCGGATCTGTTACCGGTACGGTAACGAGCTTTAACTCAAATACAGATACGGTTACAGTGCAACTGTTCAAAAGAGGATCGTCTACGGCAGCGTACAGCACAAGTGTGAAGGGAAATTCTGCCAGATATACTCTCTCAGGCATTGCTGCCGGTACTTACACCATGAAAGTGTCGAAGAAAAATCATGTCACACGGGAGTATGCGATTACAGTAGGAACCCAGTCGGTAACGCAGAATGTAAAAATACATCTGAAAGGCGATATCAACGGGGACGGCAAAGTCAACACCAGTGATGTAGGCAGGGCAAATGCCCATGCAAGAGGTACTTCCGTACTTAAAGGCAATGAATTTATCTGTGCCGATATTAACGGAGACGGTAGGATAAATACAAGTGATGTTGGTAAAATCAATGCCCATGCAAGAGGAAAGGATTTGCTTTGGTGATAATCAGAAAACGAAGAAAAAATATGCCCGCAGCGCTGTTACTTTGTGAAGTTATATTACTTATCTGTATTTTATGCGGATGCGCGGCGCTGCCGGGGAATAAAACATCAGACACAGAAGAGAACGTGGTTCCTGACGAAAGTATCATCGATGAGACGGATACCACCGAAGCACATGATCCCGCATTAATGGCATTGCAGGATGAAATAAATCAAAACGGCAGCGTGGCAGGTATAGCCTTCATCGGATATGTTGACAGAGAGAGTTCGGAATTTGATCTGCGCACCTGTTTTACGGACAGCAAAACAGGGGTAAAATATCCGGTTCTGGCATCAGCACCGATTTACATAACAGAAGGACAGGAATTGTATGCAATTGTGCCGCCCAATAATAGAGGCGTGATAACGGTGTATATGTCTGCCATGACTGAAGACGGCGGATATGCGGATGATAAGAGCAAGCCGCTGTATGTGGGAAATCCGGGTGATGCGCTCTTACTGCGGTGTAATTTCAGCGAAATATATTCCAATGTGTTAATTACCGTTACAGATGGCGGTGGAGCCATTGAGTTCCATCCATCACTATCTATGGAAAATGGGCACATACCGGGAATCACGGGAGTGTATGATTTCTCAATATATGAGAAATTACCTGACGAGCAGCCGGTTCAAAATGCTGAAGAAATCCTTATGAAGGTTGATGAAGTAAAAACAGCCATCAAACAAGGGATGAAGATTATGTACACAGGAGATACGCAGCTGATTGAAGGCAACACCTGTATGGTATTTGCTCTCGGTACTGACAGAGATGAGCAGTTTGTCAGAGAATATTATTACGGAGTATGCGGCAATCTTGTGTACGTATATGATGCTATAGATGATATATGGAAAATTGTTATTTAACGGCTTTGGCCGGTAAATATATTACAACTTGAAAGGAGCAATTATATTATGGGACTTATTAAAGCAGGTATAGGTGCGTTGGGAGGCACTCTTGCCGACCAGTGGAAAGAGTTTTTCTATTGTGAGTCAATGCCTAAGGAGGTACTTGTTACCAAGGGACAGAAGCAGATCAGCGGACGTTCCTCCAATACAAAAGGTAACGATAATATCATCTCCAACGGTTCAGGTATTGCTGTTGCCGACGGACAGTGCATGATTATCGTAGAGCAGGGCAAGATAGTGGAGGTCTGCGCAGAGCCAGGTGAATTTACATATGATACGTCAACCGAGCCGTCAATTTTCGCCGGAAACCTCGGCGAGAGCATAAAGCAGTCTTTTATGACCCTCGGTAAGCGATTTACTTATGGCGGAGATACCGGAAAGGATCAGCGAGTTTATTATTTTAATACGAAAGAGCTTATTGATAACAAATTCGGGACACCGAATCCTATTCCGTTCCGTGTGGTCGATTCCAAAATCGGACTGGATCTGGATGTATCCGTGCGCTGTTCCGGTGTCTATTCATACAAAATAGCCGACCCGCTTCTGTTTTATGCCAATGTCTGTGGTAACGTGGAGCAGGAGTATTGCCGCGAGGAACTGGACAGTCAGCTGAAAACCGAGTTCGTCAGTGCTTTACAGCCGGCATTCGGAAGGTTATCCGACTTGGAACTTCGCCCAAATCAGATAGTAACGCACAATACGGAACTTGAAAATGCCATGAACACGGCACTTTCCGAAAAATGGGGAAAATTAAGAGGATTAAAAGTTGTCAGTATCGCATTGGGATCGGTAACATTGCCGGAAGAGGATGCAGAAATGATTAAACAGGCTCAGCGTACGGCTATTATGCGCGACCCTACTATGGCGGCGGCAACTCTTGTCGGTGCACAGGCAGATGCCATGAAGGCCGCGGCATCCAATGAGGCAGGAGCCATGACCGGATTCATGGGTATGGGCATGGCTATGAACACAGGCGGTGCGATGAATGCACAGAACTTATTTGCAATGGGCCAGCAGGCACAGCAGCAGCCTTTTCAGCAGCAGCAGCCTGTTCAGCCACAGCAGGCAGCGGGCGGCTGGAGATGTACATGCGGTGCAGTAAACAATGGCAATTTCTGTCAGAACTGCGGAGCGAAAAAACCTGAAAATATAATGCCGTAACACGATGTTTGCGGGAAAGGAGTTGTTATCATGCAGACTTTGCAGGAATATAAATGTCCATGCTGCGGTGGTGCGATAGCTTTTGACAGTTCGCTCCAAAAGATGAAGTGTCCTTTTTGTGATACTGAATTTGAGATGGAGACACTCAAAGGTTATGATGCTGAGCTGCAGAAAGACCAACCCGATCAAATGGAGTGGGAAACATCAGCCGGCAGCAATTGGCAGGATGGTGAGACCGATGGCTTGCGCTCATATGTGTGTAAGTCATGCGGCGGAGAGATTATAGGCGATGCCAACACGGCAGCTACATCATGTCCATACTGTGATAATCCCGTAGTAATGATGAATCAGTTCTCCGGGACACTTAAGCCTGATCTTGTACTGCCGTTCAAGCTTGATAAAAAAGCTGCAAAGGCCGGGCTTATGAAACATCTGACCGGCAAGCGGCTTCTGCCTAAGATTTTTAAGGATCAGAACCACATCGATGAGATCAAGGGAATATATGTTCCGTTCTGGCTTTTTGATACGGACGTGGATGCACAGATACGTTATCGGGCAACCAAGGTGCGTGCCTGGAGCGACAGTGATTATAACTATACGGAAACCAGTTATTATATGGTACACCGTGGAGGCAGCATTGGTTTTGAGCATGTTCCGGTGGACGGCTCATCCAAAATGGCTGACGATCTGATGGAATCCATTGAACCTTATAATTTTGACGATGCATTGGAATTTCAGACAGCATATCTTGCCGGTTATATGGCAGATAAATATGATGTTACAGCTGAAGACAGCATCGGTCGTGCCAATGAGCGTGTCAAGCGCTCTACAGAGGAGTCATTTGCCGAAACAGTGCAGGGTTATACATCGGTCACAACGGAAAACAGCAGTGTGCAGTTTCATGGCGGCAAAGCCTGTTATGCCCTGTATCCCGTATGGCTGCTCAATACCACGTGGAACGGAAACAAATACACTTTTGCAATGAACGGACAGACCGGAAAGTTTGTCGGAGATCTGCCGGTGGATAAGGCAGCTGCGAAACGCTGGACATTTCTGCTGGCGGCTGTGTACGGAGCTGCAATTTACGGTGTGGTGTGGCTGCTGCATCTGATTGGACTGTTTTAAGCGAGGAGGGAACAGAATGAAAATAGTAAACAAAATATGTATGGTTCTGTCTGCTCTTGTGCTCTGTCTGTTTGTGGCAGTTCCGGCAGCCGCTGAAGATGCGGAAAATAAGAACCTTGTTGTGGATGATGCAGATCTGCTGACAGACCGCGAGGAAAAATCACTTAATGAGAAACTCGAAGAAATCTGTGTACGTCAGAAGATGGATATCGTTATAGTTACCACGAAAACGCTGGATGGTACTGCGCCGGCCGATTATGCCGATGATTTCTATGATTATAACGGTTACGGTTATGGCGAAAACCGGGACGGTTTGCTGCTGCTCATCAGTATCGATGACAGAGACTTGTACATATCCACTCACGGATATGGCATTACAGCTTTTACCGATGCGGGTATAAAATACATCGGCGATGAGATAAAGGAGAATCTGTCGGATGGCGATTATGCCGCCGCGTTTGACGACTTTGCGATGATTTCATTACAAAGGCAAGGGCCGGAACCCCGTATGATTCCGGCAATATGCCAAAGAAACCGTTAAGCTGGGTATGGATACCGGTTGCGGTTGTAATCGGATTTATATTGTCCTTCATTACTGTGGGAAATATGAAGAGTAAGCTCAAAACCGTGCGCTTCCAGGCGGCGGCGAACAGTTATATGAAAGCAGAAAGTATGAATATTACCGAAAGCCGTGATTTATATCTGTATAGTGCAGTCACACGGACCGCAAAACCGAAAAACGATGATTCCGGAGGAAGCAGTACACATACATCTTCATCAGGGTCAACACATGGCGGCGGTGGAGGCAAATTCTGATGTATCCAGGTCGGCCGCATAAAAATAAAAATTACTTAAAGGAGAGATGATTTATGAGTATTTTTGACAAACTTAAAAGCACAGCAAAACAAGCGGTAAATTCCGCTGCACAGTCTATCGGCAGCAAGCAGGAAACATTTACATTCACGTCACTGCCGGAAAGCCTTGCTCAGATGCAGGCGCTGCCGGAGGCAAGCCTCGATACGCCATTTAAAACGGCGGCTCTTACGGTTCTTGCTCTTTGCGCATATGCAGCAGATAAAAGCATCGGTACCGAGATGTTGAACTGGCTTCGCGGACCACGTCCGCTGAACGGACAGGAGATATCATTCCTTAATGATCGCTTCCGTGATGGCAAGACCTATCTGCCATTTACATATTTCAGAGGAGCATCACCAGATAACGATTATACACCTGCCGAGCCATACACGATTGTAATTGAAAGCAATCATGTATCAGGCGAGGAAGAGGGTTATATGAAACTGTTTATCCCTTGCGGCGGTGCGGATGATCCTAGACCAGTGAAGCTGCGTCAGCGCGGATCTGACGGCAAGTGGTTTTTGTGGGAACAGTATCTGCTTACCGGTGTGCGCACTCCGAAATCTGCTAATCCATGGGCTTAGGCAGAATAAAGTTTGTCTGACCAAATAATGACAGTTATGTAACTATTGTAAACAGAGATTACGATGACGTAGAAAGGAATAAAAGATGGATATTCGTGGAATTTGGAAAGTTAAGGAAATTCGTGTACCTACACCGGAGGGAGAAATGGTTATTACACCTGATAACCCACCGGATGACGAGCGTTTCGAGGACAGTATTGAAATGATGCAATACCTGACGGAGTTTGCCGAGGACGGAATACTCAACACTCTTATGCTTGTGCCGGATGAGATGCGTGAGGAGGCTGCCAAGCATGGAGTGACAGTGCGTGATGATGGATATGCCGCTGTTGACAGTTCGGTATGGAAAGAAGAGAACGGAAAGTTCTATTATGACACCAAGATTGAGGGTGAAGTTCTCGGAGAAAAGGTTGATTCATTTGCCGAAATTCCTGTTACAGAGGACGGCTGCCTGCTTTACGGGCTTGGAATGGTATGTCTGGAAAGAGTATAACCAGCCGGGTGACAGAATTGCAAAGGCCTGCTGCGGCAGGCCTTTTTCTCAAAAACACGGAATGGATTTGATATTTATTACGGAGGCGGTGCTATGTATTTTGAAAGCTTCAGGCTGGAACAAAACGATATGTCGGCAAGGCGACATGTCTATGAAGGTCATAAAACAGACAACGGTGTTCATCTGGAATATTATATCGTCACAGGAGAATGGGATCATATAAAACAGGAGAATGTTGAATGCCGCAATATTGTCCGTGCAATAGACGGAGACGAAGAACTTTTCCGTGAGTTGTGTGATTTATTTGACAATTGCAAGATAAGCGGATGGGCAGATTTTCATGGCCGTAATCCGGATGCGCTCGACGGTACCGGTATGAATTTTAACGTCGTGTTGGAAGACGGAACCGGGTTAAGTGCCGACGGTACAAACAAATTTCCGCCAAATTATTCAAAATTTATACAAGGGCTCCGTGATTTTATAACAACAGAAAGAATCAGTTCAACCAAATTTACAGAAGATACTTCCCAAAAACGCGGGAGAAGAGATCAGCTCACAAAGCGGAGATACATACAGCACACTTCAGGATGCGATAGACAGAATTAATGAACTTGAAAATGAAATCTCACTTTACAAGAGTAATGCCGATGATAATGCTGAGACGATTTCTAATCTGCAGGCAGAATTGTCAAGACTCAAAGCATACGAAGAAAATCAAAGCAATTACGAGCAGTTAAAAAAGAAATTCGATAACGAGGTTGTATTTACAAATAATGCACCCGATATACAGGAATATAAGACATGGTATGAACAAATGGATCCTGATAACGCAGCTGAGATATACCGACAGGTTGTTGAACAGCTTCAGGTTCAGCAGGAAATTCAGGATCTTGCCGATAAATATGCTTCTATGAAACCGGCTGCGGCTGCGGCTGTTTTCGAAGAAATGACGGGCGATCTCGAAAAGGTTGCCAAGATACTTTCGTGTATGAAGAAAGCGGATGCGGGCAATATCATTGCAGCCATGGATCCGACACTTGCAGCCAAACTTACATTACTTATATATCCTACCGGTGAATAACGGCTTATGCCGATATTCATATATATATTTTTTCAGGAAAGGAGGAAAGAAGATGACGACAGGAAATATTTCCAAGGTGTCAGATATCTCTAATCTTATGACATTTAAGGGTAATGTTTCTTCCAATGCCGATACAAAGGGATTAAGTTTCGCATCGCTTATGTCTGCGGTATCAGACGGTAAACATAGTGATAATGCCGGAACTGATGCATATAAGCCGGTCACGGATAACGATATCTCAAAAGTGATTTCCGATTCCAAGACTTCAAAACCGGTTGACTCCGGAGCAAAGAGCAAGAAATCAGATGACGTTACAACTGAATCCGACAAAAGTATCCGGGATGCGTACAATGATATCAGGGAAGCGCTTAAAGAAGAATTAGACATAACAGACGAAGAACTTGATGCAGCACTTGAAGCTCTGGGAATGACTGTTGCCGACCTGATAGTACCGCAGAATATGGCAATGCTTGTCGCAGAAGTTAACAGCACTGATGTTACCAATATCCTTACAGATGAATCCCTTGCGGATAATCTCGCAACACTTACGCAGGAAATTGCAGACATTGTCCAGACTATTGAAACAGACACCGGGATTTCGGTTGAAGAATTTAAAGAAGCAGTCAGGAATCTGGAAGAATCACTGAATAGCACAGCGGATACCGGAAATCCTGAGATGCCGGCAGAGTCTGTATCAGATTCACAGACAAATGTTCCGGTGCAGGACAAAGAGATTAAAGTGACTGTTGAGAATCATCAGGAAGAAACGGCAAGTGTGGAAAACAAACAGACAGGAACCGGAGTGAGCGAAACACAGACGTCGGATGACGCTGACAGTCATAATGAAAGCGGACATCAGACAACGGCGAAAGAGTTTGCACAGAACATAGTCCAGAATCTTAACCAGAGTGTGAGTGAAGCAGTTGCAGCAGATGCCGGCGAAACCTTCAGCGTAAGCCGTACAGATATTGTTGAGCAGATGCTTGAAGCAGTAAGAGTTAACGTAACTCCAGATACAACATCAATGGAGATACAGCTTACACCTGAACACCTCGGAAAGATCAATCTCAATGTGGCTACCCGAAACGGAGTCATAACAGCTACCATAACAGCTCAGAATGAATCTGTAAAAGCGGCAATTGAAAATCAGGTTATACAGCTCAAAGAGAGCATGAATAACCAGGGACTTAAGGTTGAAAATGTCGAAGTAACGGTGGCGAGTCATGAGTTTAATATGAATTATGATAACAACGGCGACTCACAGAATATGGGTAACGGTAAGAATAATTCATCAAGAAGATTCAGAACCGAAGAAGAATTAGCTTCTGATGAAACAGCGGCAGAAAATACCGAACGTCAGATAATGGAAGCTAACGGCAACAGCGTAAGTTATACGGCATAGTAAAGGAGACAAACAATGGCAATATCAGCACAGGTAATTAACGGTAAAGTATATGCTGATTATACATCCGGAACAAGCACCAATAAGGATACTAAGGGAAGTGATTCTCTTGACAAAGATGCTTTCTTAAAAATCCTTGTGGCCGAAATGCAATATCAGGATCCACTTGAACCGTCATCCAATACAGAATGGGTAACGCAGATGGCATCGTTTTCACAGATAGAGCAGCTTCAGGATGTTACAGACACGATCAATGAGCAGAAAGCAGCTGCACTTGTAGGAAAAAGAATAATAGTTGCTGCATCCGATAACACAAACGGCGAAGTCAATTATGTTACAGGTAAAGTTCAGTGTATCGAAAAGAAGTCAGATGGCTTATACTTTTCAATCAATGACAATTTATATTCGGTTGACAAGCTTTATGCTGTAGTTGATGATGAGTATTATGACAAACTCATTAACGGTAACAAGGGCAGTACAGGCAGCGATGGCGCCGGTACCGGAGAGAAAAAAGCATAAAACCGTTCAGACCGGCATGGATGAGGAATAAGATATGGATATCAAAAACACAAGATTTTCATCCATTGAGCAGATCACGGGTCAATATCTTAACAACCGGAATGTCAGGCAGACAGACAAAGAAAATGTCAGCTCATTTGATACTATTCTCAAGCAGAAATTTGATGATGCAAAGACGGAAGGCCTTAAGTTTTCCAAACATGCAATGCAAAGACTTGCGGACAGAAATATTGATTTGTCAAATGAACAGCTTGACAGACTTGACAAAGGTGTTAAACTCAGTGTAGAGAAGGGTATCAGGGAATCATTGGTACTTATGGATGATTACGCATTCATAATCAACACAAGCAGGAACACCGTGAT
>OLRV01001868.1_pt1 | contig 17170 bp, 14 predicted proteins | sample 1672421 | NCBI WGS metagenome assembly OLRV01 (sample SAMEA3136684, study PRJEB25190) | human gut metagenome | biome: human gut; feature: human-associated habitat; material: faeces | place: Austria | collected 2013
AAGTCCAATTGAAAATATACTATAAATAACTAAAAATAATATTTTGATATTTTTAAAAAATTTTTCTTTCATATTTTTTCCCTTCTAAAAGAATTATATATATTAAAAATTCTTTCTTTAATATAAGTTACAAGTTCGTCTTTTAGTATAATTAAAACAAGAGAATATACAATTACACCAATAAAAATTTTAACTATAACAGAAGCTAATCCTGTAAATTTAAATATTATGGTAGCTAATATTATAACTAGGGTCATTGCTAGAGTACTAATAACATAATTTTTCATGGATTTTAAAATATCTGAAAAATTTATTAGATTTCTTGAAAAATATAATTGTATTAAAGCTACAGATAACTCTGCAATAACGGTTGCAATAGAAGCACCAATAGAGTTTATTTTATTTATTAATATAAAATTTAATATAAAATTAATAACAGCACCACAAGATACGGATATAGTGAATTCTTTCTGCCTTTTTGTAGGTAATAAATATTGAGTGCCTAATATATTACTTATACCAATAAATAATATTATTGGTGAAATAGCTTGAATTAGTATTATTACTTTATCATAACCAGCACCAAAGAATATTGGAACAAACTCTTTAGAAACTAAACAAATACCAGTCATGATTGGAAAAGCAAGCATAAATGTAAAACTAAAAGATTTTAATAAATATTTTTTTAACTGCTCCATATCACCTTTCGCAAATATATTCGCCATTCTTGGAACCATAACTGTACCAAGAGAGGTAACAACAGTAAGTAATAGCTTTACTACTTTTTGAGCTTGTTCATAAAAACCAACTTCTTCTTTATTTGCACAAAAAGATCCAATCATAGTTCTATCAAGAACCGTATATACTTGTGTAGCGATTTGTGGTACAAAAAGTATTAAAGTTTGTTTTAAATGTTTAAATATATGTAAAGTTTTAAAATCAATTTTATCAACAAATTTAGGTAAATATAACCATAAAGATAAGTTACCTAATAGATTAGATAATGTAATTATAAAGAAATACTTATATATATCTGCAGGAGATTTAACAAATAGAAAAATACAAATAACAAATAATAATTTTACTATTGAATTTCTAGTTACTGTTTTTTTAAATTCTTCCATTCCCTGAAAAAACCAACTAATATCAATCATTTGGCTAAATAATTCTATCATAAGGATTCTATAATAAACAGCATATTGACCAGATCTAGCAAATGTTAAACCAAATGTAATTATAGAAACTGTCATTGTTATAGTTTTCATTATTAGAATTTCCCAAAATGTAATGCTTCTTTTGGTTTTATTATCTTGTAAATAAGCGATTTCTCTTTGACCATATAAGGCTACACCTAATGAACCAAATAAAACAAAATATGTTGCAATAGAAAGAGTATAACTATAAATTCCGATTGGCTCTGCTCCCAAAACTCTAGATAAATAAGGAGTAGTAATTAATGGCAAAACTATAGTTAATACTTGGTAAAATAAATTATAAAAATAATTTCGTGATATGCTTTTTTGTTCCATCTTATCAAATCCTTTTATATTTTTTTGTTATTTAAATTCATTTCTTTTATACATTTATTTATTGCATTTGTGGTAAAGTATCCACTCCTTGCTTGTTTTTGTACATTATTAATATTATTTAATTTAACATTATAATTAGAAAAATCAATATTATTTATATCATAAATATTGTCTATTAAATATCCAATATCATATTTTTGTATAAAATCGGCAATTGCAGATTTTTTCCATGCTACAACGGGAAGACCAGCAGCAATATATAAAGAAAGTTTATGAGGATTATTATATTTTGTATAATTTTTTAAACAATATGCTTCATCTTCATCATTATATGAACCATCCCATATAAGCCCAAGATTTCCGTCCAGAATGTCAGGCAATTCATCTGGAGGAAATTTTCCTTTGTAATTTACAGTTTTGTGCAGATAACCTAATTCTGTTCCAGTGCCATAAACATTAAATTTAAATTTCATTTTTTCTTTTTCTAATTGATGCAAAAATGGTGATTTTTCTTTTGTTAAATTACCAGCATAAACTAAAGTACAGTCTTCTATCGAGTTAATAGGTTTCCTTTTTTGAGGAGAGCCTGAACATAGATAATCAAATAATTCTAATGAAATTAATTTAGCTGATATATTTTTATCTTCTAAGTATTTTTTCATGCATTTATTATGAACAATTAAGTATTTAAATAAATTTAATTTGCTAAACTCAAGTTTTGCGAAATCTTCTTTCATGTACCTTAACCCATCAATATCATGAATAAGAGCTATGGTTCTTTTTTTATCTGCAATGTTTAATATAAAGTTTCTTTCTATTATTGGGAACTGTAAAACAAGGACTTCTTTACTTAAACGAACTTTAATCATTGTAAATAAAAATTTGAATTTATATTTAAATTTGCCTAATATCGTATTGCCTAGTATAAGGTCTACAGCTTTAGCATTAAAATTTTTTTCTAATATTTCATTTATATCTTTTGGTGCTTTATTTCCAGCATTAAGGGCGTCTGGACTTTTTACATTAATAACCCACATATATATAATCCTTTCAAAAATTATTCAAGTTCATTTTTGGCACAAGCTAGAGCTTCTTCAATAACTTTATGCATGTCATAATATTTATATTGGCCTAACCTGCCACCAAAAATAATATTTTTATCATTGTTAGCTAAAGTCTTATATTTTTCATATAAAGAATTATTTTTATCATTATTTATAGGATAATAAATTTCTTTATTTTCATTAGCAAAATCAGGGTATTCACGAGTTATAATAGTTTTATTACTTTGAGTATTAAATTCAAAGTGTTTGTGTTCAATAATTCTAGTATAAGGAATTTCTAGGTCAGTATAGTTCACAACAGCATTGCCTTGATAGTTATCTATATCTAGAATTTCAGTTTCAAATTTTAAACTCCTGTATTCTAATTTACCAAATTTGTAATCATAAAACTTATCTATAGGGCCAGTAAAAATAATTTTTTTGGCAATATTTTTAAGTTCATTCCTATGATCAAAATAATCATAATTTAATTTTAGATCAATTCCATGTAAAAGTTTTTCAATAATTTGTGTATATCCACCAATAGGAATGCCTTGATATGTATCATTAAAGTAGTTATTGTCGTAAGTAAATCGAACAGGTAATCTTTTTATAATAAAACTTGGTAATTCTGTGCATTTTTGCCCCCATTGCTTTTCTGTATAACCCTTAATAAGCTTTTCGTATATTGTTTTTCCAACTAAACTTATAGCTTGTTCTTCTAAATTTTGTGGTTCTGCTATATTAGCGCTAGATTTTTCTTCTTTAATTTTTTGCTTTGCTTCGCTAGGAGTAAATACTCCCCAAAGTTTGTTAAAAGTATTCATATTAAACGGCAAATTATATAATTCATTTTTGTAACGAGCTATCGGCGAATTTGTATATCTATTGAATTTAGCAAATTGATTGATATAATTCCAAATTTTTTCATTACTTGTATGAAATATATGGGCTCCGTACATATGAACTTGAATTCCTTCAATTTCTTTAGTGTATATGTTACCTGCAATGTGATTTCTTTTATCTATTACTAAACATTTCTTTCCTTTTTTGTTTGCTTCATAAGCAAATACTGAACCAAAAAGCCCAGAACCTACTATTAAATAATCATATTCCTGCATAATTGCCTCTTTTCATAAATATTTATATTAAGATTTTTTTTGTATTTTTTTAATTTTAAAAATATATTTTACATTGCTATTAAAAAACCTTCTAAATCTTTTGGGTTCTCTAATAATTCTATATAACCATTCTAAATGGAATTTTCTAAATATTTTGGGGGCTCTTTTTTTGCTACCACTCAAAACGTCAAAACTTCCTCCAACCCCAACAAAAATACCTTTATCAAAATCGTTTATATTATTATGTATTAATAACTCTTGATATGGAATTCCCAATGCAACTAAAACAACATCAGGTTTTAAATCTTTTATTTTTTGAAATATAACTTGTTTATCTGATACATATCCGTTTTCGTAGCCTGAAATAGTTACATTTGGATATTTTTGATGTATTGTGCTTACTAATTTTTCTATAATTTCTTCTGTAGCACCAAACAGAAAGATACTTTTGTTGAGATCATTACAATATTTAAATAATTCAGAACATAATTCAACACCAGGAATTGTACCAGGTAGTGAATAGCCTAACATCTTTGCACCTTTAATTATGCCAATTCCATCAGCAATAATTGTAGTGTTAGAGTCTAGTAAAGTATTCCTGAAATTAGAATTGTTTTCTGCTGTCATTAATGTTTCCGGATTAGCTGTTACAACAAACATCCTTTTATTTGAAATTAAATTTTTCTTTACAAGGTCATAAAAATCATTTTTTGAGCCTTTATATAATTTGTTGAAATATTCTTTCATTTTTTACTCCTAAATCTTTTTAATTCGTTTTTTAAATTTACATAGTTGCAATACAATTTTATAGAGAATTTATTATTTAATTTCATTCTTAAAAATTCCCTCATTCTATTTTTAAAAGTATTATTATTTAACCAACTACCTAAAAAAACATGTACAGTTAAAGAATTACGAGAGGGATTACAAAGAACATCGTCTTTATATACTTTTATTCCTTCGGGCAATTCCTGCTCTATATTACCAGTTTTACACCCATATTTTTCAATTAGTAAATTAGAAACAGATATTGTATTATTATCTTTAAAATTACCTTCTAATTCTAAATTAGTGTAATAATCTAGCATATCTTTAATTAGAGGGTGTTCCTTTTCTGCTCCAAATACAGCTGTAAAAGGATATTCGGGAGCCTCAAAACCAACAAATGCTCTTGAATTTAATAAAGAGTCTAGTTTATCTATTACAAACACATCTGTGTCAAGGTAAATTCCACCATAGTTGTATATAGCATATGCCCTTACGTAATCACTAACAAAAGCCCATTTTTTATTTTCATACATTTTTTTTACAAAAGAATTACTATTTATATCAAAGTTTTTTTCATTCCATTCAATAAATTCGTAATCCTTTAAATGTTTCTTCCATGTTTTTATACATTTTTTTATTTTGGGCGGTTTTTCTTTCCCACCCATCCAAACATAGTGAATAATTTTAGGTATAGCCAAAATATAACCTCCTATTTTTTTACAGTTATTTTTACATATGGATATATGCACAGAAATTTCGCCAAATTAATTGCTAAAACTTTTTCATCGTCATTATCTACTTCTATACAATTAAATCCTTTCTGCATTTCTTTAAATAAATCATAATAACAAGAAGATAATTGATTATTAAATAATTTATTAGTAAAAGCTCGAATATCTTTTCCTAAATATATTTCTTCATTTTTTAAATTATTTAAATTTATTGTCCTGTTAGAAGGATTTTTATAAAAAGATACAATTGATTTCAAAAATATATTTTCTGAATAATCAGCTCCATAAAATGATTTGACTTTATTTTCTATTATTTTATATCTATTTTTTGTTGGTTTATTTAAATAAAAAGGAACAAAATAATTACCTAAATGCAATTTTCTAATACCCTTTACTCTAGTTAAGTTCCAAATAAACTTTTGAAAATGATATAAAGGAATTGTGTAATAGTTTAATAAAATACTTAATGTTCTTAATTCTCCATTTAAAACATTAAATTTACCTATATTATTGTTAATATAATTTGAGTCATGAATTCTATATTTTAAAATAGGGAAATCAACAGTTTTAACATTTAGTATTGTAGGTGTATTTTGTAAATCTATCCAGAAGGGTGTATTCCAAGATAAATAGTTATTTTTTATGTGGTTTATATAGATTTCTTTTTTCCATAAAGCCACATCGCCATAAATGTTAGCACCGCCATTTAGTAATAATATTGCGGGTATGCATTTTGAATTTCTATACTTTAATGCTTTCCAACAATTAACTATTTTAGAATCATCATTTATTATTTGCAAATCTCCAATTAAAGCATCATAACTTGATTTTTCTGCAAAACTGATTATTTTTTCAAAAAAGTCATTGCACGGTAACAAATCGTCAGAATGTAATACAAAAACGAAATCCCCGGAAATGTAATCTAGTCCATTTAAGATTGCATTTAACTGGTCTTTATTTTCCTGATATATGTATTTTATTTTATTTTCAAGATTATTTTCTTTTTTAAAATTTTCAATTATGCTTTTAGTATTATCTGTAGAACCATCGTCAATAATTATAGATTCCCAATTTGTATATGATTGGTTGAGTAAAGAAGTTAAAGTCTCTTTTATACTCTCTGAATCATTGTAAGTTGGAGTTAAAACAGTTATTTTTTTCATTTTAATTTCATCCTTTTTTATTTTTTTAAAAATCTAAACAGTTTGTATAAAGTTATTAAAAACTGATTATTACTTGCAAAAATTTTACAAGTTAATTTATATACTTTATTTTGAGTTTTAAAGTATTTATTTTCCATCCAATTAGGGAACTTGGAATTCATAATTTCATTTATTTTTAATATCATATTATTAGTATTTTTATATTTTAAAAATCTTCCACATCCGGCATATAACAAATGGTTTATATACAAAAACTCTAATTCCTCATCATAGCCTTTATCTTTAAAGTTAGTATATAAATAATCCATTACATTAAAAATAGATTCTAATTTTTGGTTATATTTAGTTTGATTCATTGTAGAATTTTGCCTGATTACATAGTGATATAAAATTTCATTACAGTAAGATATTTTATTTGAGTACAAAGCTAGTGTAGGAATAATTGCTAAATCTTCATATATATTTCCTTCCAAAAATTTTATATCATTTTTCTTGAAAATATCTGAATTTATTATTTTTGAACAAGGACCTGCAACACACAGTATATAACTTTTGTTTATATTATCTGCTTCAATATACAATGATTTTTTTTCTATATTTTTATTGCTATATTCTTCGACATAGTTGCATAAAACAATATCAGAATTTTCAGATTTTGCTATATTATAAAGCTTTTCTAACATATTAAGTTCAACATAGTCATCACTATCAATAAAAGTTATAAACTCACCTGAGGCCATTTGAATTCCTATGTTCCTAGCTATGGCTTGTCCTTCATTTTCTTTACTTGTATATTTTATATTATTATATTTTTTTGCGTAGTTTTTAATAACATTTAAAGAATCATCTGTAGAACCATCATCAATTAATATTATTTCAATATCCTTTAATGTTTGATTAACTACAGTAGATAAGCAGTGGTCTAAATATAAGCTGCTATTAAAAACAGGAATTATTACACTAATTTTATACAATTTGTTTCTCCTATATATTATTTAAAAATTTATTCCATTCCTTTGATATTGCCTCTTTCGAGAATTTTAATGCAGTATTTTTAGAATTTTTTGAAAAATATTGCATTTTAGAAGAATCATTTAGTAATTCTTCTATTTTAGTAATCATTTCTTCGGCATTTCTATTTTTAACTAAAAAACCATTTTTATTATTTTCTATTATTTCATTAGCACCTTGAGCACTGTCAAAAGCTATTAGTGGCAATCCATAATTTGCTGCTTCTACTAATACTAACCCAAAAGATTCAGAATGCGAAGTCATTACATAGATAGATGAATTCAAATATTCATTCTCTAATTCTTCCGAGTATTTAGTTCCACATAAAGTTATCTTTTTTGACAAGCCTAATTTATGTATTTTAGTTTGTAAAATTTCTTTTTCTGGGCCATCTCCAACAATATGTAAGTTCCAATCGGGATGTTTTTGATAAAATAAGTTAAAAAGATCAATTAAATCATCAAAACCTTTTATTGGATCTAGCCTTCCAACGGAAATTAGTCGTTTACTTGATAAATTACATGTCTTACTAGAAACATTATCTATAAAGTTAGGAATATATATTACTTTAGGTTTACTTATTTTTTTACTATAAAAATCACATAATTCTTTTGAAACAGGCATAAAATAATCAAAATTCTTTAAAGACCTTATCAGCTTTTTAATATACTTTACATTGTTATTATGATGATTATGTTCTTGAGCTATCTTTATAATATTGCTTTTTGCATATTTACTAACCCAGTTGTTGTGGAGAATTCTAGTAGATATTACAATATCACAATCTAAATTTTTAATAGCATTAACCATAAGTTTTTTTCTTAATATTAAAATTTTAAAACTTTTAAAAGCTTCAAAAACTAATCTTATTAAATTAAAATTTTTAAGTGCATTTTTTATTTCTTGTTTATTTGGTTCTAAATTTGTAGTTAAATAATTTATTGTGACTTTATTGCTTATATAAAAAGCTGGTGAATTTCTTAATTTATATGTTGAAATAATTTCAACATCATTATTATCAGACAATAAATTTGCTAAATTTGAAATGACTTTTTCTGCTCCACCAGTTCCTAAATGAAGAGCAAGTATAACTATTTTTTTATTCATTGATTAAATCCTCTTTTGATTTTAAAGTATTAAATAATTCTAATATATTAATTGCCAAGAAGATACTTACAGCAGGAGCTGTAAAAACATGACCCGCAAGAAGTGCTATACCACATCCCATTAATATTGCATATAATGTAAAAATTGTATAATTATTTTTAATATTAACAACAAAATTGCTAAACAATTTTTTAAATAAACTTATAGCAATAAGTATTAAAGGAATAATGTATATTAATGTTCCTAAAATACCATGACAGAAAAATATATCAAAATAATCAATTTCAACTAATTTGTTTTCATGTATTCCAGTTTCAGTTGAATATGAAATGTAACCAGTTCCAGTAAGTTTAGTAATAAAAGAGCTTTTATTATACTTCTGAAATGTATTCTTTAGATAGTTATTCCTTCCACTTAAAAGTTTTGCTTGAGTTTCCTCTGGGAGTGGTTTTGATGGCTTTGCCTGAGGGATTGGTGAGACGCTACTAGATTTACCACAAGTTATGCCAATGTTTGTGTTCTTCCCTGCTGGAGTATATGCAACAAATGAAAAGGAAAGTATAATCATTAGCGATATAGCAATAAATTGTTTATAAATAGTTTTTCTTTCTTTAGTAAACATTTTTATACCAGCTAAGATAAATGATAAAGCTAATAATACAAATATTGATAATGCAGAAACTTTAGTTCCAATTTCTAACATTGTAAAAATTGTTGCAATACAAACTATAAAGTTGATAATACTAAATTTTTCATTAATAAGTTTCCAAAAACATATTGGTGCTAACATTGCAAGAATAGCACTAGTTTCATTACCTGCATAAAACAAACCAATACTACCAAATTTATCATTATTAGGATATGTTGGATAACCAATAGAAAAAATCCTACATATAATAATTGTAGCAATATATATAATTAAAGAAATGTTCAAGTATTTTTCTAAAGAAATAAAATTCTTTTCTTTGTTTATTTCATATAAACTAATCAATATTATAGGAAAATAAAATACTTTTACAATTCCTTTTATTTGTGTAAAAATCATAGAAAAATTATATTTTAAGTATGAATTTACAAGGTAGACAACGGCGTATAACGCTATAAAAGAATAATAAATTATAAGTTTTATTTTATCTTTTTTAGGTACCTTTATAATAGAATAAATCATTACGAATAACATAAAAAATACTCTAATGACAATTCCTAAAGAAAGTGTTTCTGATATGTTCCTAATGCACAAAGAAGTTATAATATCGATTATTGGTTGAAGTAATATATAAACAATAAAAATATTTTGAAAATTTATCTTATTAAAAAATCTTGACTTTTGTATACTAATCATTTTTTTTCTCCTTTTTTACTCTAAAAATATCCTTATATCCAAGTGCTACAATTGCGATTACTAACAAGGCAAAAGAAATTGCTTTCCATAAGCCACTCTCTAATAAAATAATTGCAAACAATCCAAAAGTTGCACTTATTCCATATAAAATAAATACAGCTTGCTTTTGAGAATAACCTCTATCAATAAGCTTGTGATGCAAGTGACCTCTATCTGCTTTAAAAACCGCTTTTATAGATTTTTGCTTAATAATTCTTCTTATTATTGCAAAAGAAGTATCAAATATTGGTAAAGCAAGAACTAAAAGTGGTGCTATAATTATTATTGCTGTATAGGTTTTTGCAACACCTAATATAGAAATTACTGCGAGTACAAATCCAATGAAATTTGAACCAGTATCTCCCATAAAAGTTCTAGCTGGATTAAAATTAAAAGGTAAGAAACCAAGTAATGAGCCAGCAAGAGCTGTTGCAAATATTATTGATATAACTGGTGATGAATTTAATATAAATATAAACATTAGACAAATAGATGAGATTAAAGAAACACCCGATGAAAGACCATCTAATCCATCTAACAGATTTATTGCATTTGTAATTCCTACTATCCAAAATACAGTAAATACTTTTAAAAATATTTCATTTGCAAGTATTGAAGTAGGTGAAGTTTCTAAAATTTTATCAATAACTATTCCACTAGCGACTACAATAGTTGCAGCTATAATCTGTCCTATTAATTTTACAATAGGTTTAATTCCTTTTGTGTCATCAAAATAACAAAAGACTTCTAAAACTATTATTCCAAGAAGAAATCCAATTAATTTTATATAATAATTATTTGTAAAAATATCTAATTTTTTTTCTATTATCATTGCAATAATTAAATAAATTGCAGAAACAAGAAAACCTGCAACAATTGCAATTCCACCAAGTCGTGGCATTATTTTTTTGTGAATTTTTCTCTTATCTTTTGGTATATCTAGAGCTTTAACTTTTCTAGCAAGCCTAATGCTATAAGGTGTAAAAACATAAGTAGTTATAAAGGCAAGAAGAAATGTAATTGCTATGTCTCCCCACATGTAAAAACCTCCTAACTTAAAGTTCCGTAATGATTTTATATTCAAAAGCAGATTTTGTCAATAAAAAACGATTCATTATAATATTTTTATATAATATTTTGCTTAAATAGGTTAAAACTATTTTCATTTAATGAAAAATGTTATAAAATAAGCATAAAATGAATACTAACAAATAAATTATTAAGAAGAGGTAATAAAAAACATGGACAATAAGAATATAACGGTAAATAAAATAGTAGAAATATGTAACGGAAAATTATTATCAGGTGATGAAAATATACAAGTAAAAACATATTCTAAAGATACAAGAACATTAAATAAAGGTGATATGTATTTAGGAATAAAAGGTGAAAAAATAAATGGAAATGACTATATAGAGCAAGCTTTTATAAATGGAGCAATTGGGTGCATTACAGATGAAAATGTAAGCGAAAAAATAATAAACAAATATAAAAAAGAAAAAGTAATTATAAAAGTAGAAAATACAATAAAAGCAATTCAAGAGTTAGCAAAATATAAAAGGAGCTTATATAATATACCTGTAATTGCAGTAACAGGAAGCGTAGGGAAAACTAGTACAAAGGATATTATAGCAAATGTGTTGGGACAAAAATACAAAGTATTAAAAACAGAAGGAAATATGAACAATCATATTGGTTTACCAATGACATTGCTAAAACTGAAAGATCATACTGCTGTTGTTGTAGAAATGGGAATGAATCACTTTGGAGAAATAAGTTTATTAACAAATATTGCAAAACCAACTGGATGTGTAATAACCAATATAGGCACATCTCATATTGGAAATCTAGGTTCAAGGGAAAATATATTAAAAGCAAAATTAGAAATATTAGAAGGATTAGACAAAAATGGATTCGTTTTAATAAACAATGACAATGATTTGTTACACGAGTGGGCAAAAAAAGAAAAAAGATATAAAATATATACATATGGGTTAGAAAATAATAGTACATATATGGCAAAAAAAATTACTATATTAGAAAATAGTAGCGAATTTGAGATAAATGGAATAAAAGGAAACGTGCCAATAGGAGGAATTCATTTTGTATATAATTCTGTTTGTGCATTTGCTATAGGGGATATATTAAATGTAGAAAAAGAAAAAATAATAAAAGGAATTTCGGAGTTTAAACTAACAGCAAAAAGAATGGATATAGAAATTATTAAAAACAAGATAAAAGTAATTAATGATAGTTATAACGCAAGCTATGATTCAATGAAAGCGGCATTAGAAGTTGTAAACAACACTTCAGCACAAAGAAAAATAGCAATTCTTGGTGACATGCTAGAATTGGGAGAGTATGCAAAAGAGTTGCACGAAAAAGTCGGAGAGGAAGTAGTAAAAAATAAAATAGATATATTAATTACTATTGGAGATAATGCAAAAAATATAGCAAATAAGGCCAAAGAACTTAAAATGGAAAATGTATATATGTTTGATGGTATAGAAGAAGCAATTGAGTATATAAAGAAAACAATAAAATGTGGTGATTTAATTTTATTAAAAGCTTCCAATTCTATGAATTTTAGCAAGATATTAAATGAAATAAAAGCTTAATTATAAGGAGGTAACGTAAATGAGTAAAATAAAAGTGGGAGTCGTATTCGGAGGAATGTCAACAGAACATGACGTATCAATAGTTTCTGGAACATCTGTTGCTAAAAAACTTAATAAAGATAAATATGAAGTTTATCCAATATACATAGATAATAATGGAGAATGGTATAAATGTTTAGATATATCTAAACAATATGAAGTAGGAGATAGAATAGAAAACATTCAAAAAATAGAAAACACAATTGAATATTTAAGAGAAATGGATGTTATATTTCCTGTACTACATGGTTTGTATGGAGAAGACGGAACAGTACAAGGTTTGTTCGAATTGCTAAAAAAACCATATGTTGGTTGCAAAGTTATGGGGTCTTCTATTGCTATGGATAAAGTATATGCAAAGATCATATTTGACAAGGCAAAAATTAAGCAAGCAAAGTATGAATATATAAGAAAAGATAAAGATGAATATATTTATATAGATAAAGCTTTTAATGAAACAAGAAAAGAGCTAAAAGAAATTTGCAAAATGATAGAAAAAAACATAAGTTATCCAATGTTTATAAAGCCATCTAATTCAGGTTCATCTGTAGGAATAAATAAAGCAAAAAATATAGAAGAATTGGAAAAATATATAGAATATGCTTCAAAGTTTGATAAAAAAATATTAATAGAAGAAACATTAATAGGAAGAGAAATAGAATGTTCAGTATTGGGAAATGAAGATGTAAAAGCATCATGTATTGGAGAAATTTTACCAGCAGAGAATTTTTATACATTTGATGCAAAATATAAAAATGCGGAATCTAAACTTACAATTCCTGCAGAAATAAATAAAGATTTAACAGATGAAGTTAGAAAAACAGCTATAAAAGCATTTAAGGCAATTGATGGTAAAGGTTTTGCAAGAGTGGACTTTTTTGTAAATGATAAAACAAATGAAATTTATATTAATGAAATAAATACTTTACCAGGTTTTACAGAAATAAGTATGTATCCTAAATTATGGGCACAAAGTGGATTAGAATATTCTGAATTATTAGATAAGTTAATAGATTTGGCATTAGAAAATTAATTAGAGGAGTATAAAATGGAGTTAAAAGAAATACAAGAATATGTAAAAAAACAATTATCAGAAAAAAGATATAATCACAGCGTAGGAGTAATGGAACGCTCAGAAGAACTTGCAAAAATGTATGGAGCAGATGTGGAAATAGCAAAAAAAATAGGAATAGCTCATGATGTTGCAAAAGAAATAAGTGAAGAAGATAAATTAAAATATGTAAAAGATAATAATATAGAAATAGATGAAGTGGAAAGAGAAAATACTCCACTTCTTCATGCTAAAATAGGAAAAGATATTGCAATAAAAAAATTTGGATTTTCTGAAAGTATGGGACAAGCAATAGCAAACCATACAACGGGAAATAAAGATATGGATATATATTCTAAAATATTATTCATTGCAGACAGAACAAGTAAAGAAAGAAATTTTGATGATATAGAATATATAAAAGATTTAGCAAAAAAAGATATTGATGAGGCAGTTATATATATATTAGATAAAAAAATAGAATTACAAGTTAAAAAAAGAGCATTAATTCACTTAAATGGAATAATAGCTAGAAATTATTTACTAAGCAACAAAAAGTAGGAAATATAAAAACTGGCATTAGTAAGGAGGAAAATTAATGAGATTTATACACATGGCAGATGTGCATTTTGACAGCCCATTTACAGTACTTGCGGCAAGAGAAAATTTGGCAAATGAAAGAAGACTTGAACAAAGAAAAGCTTTTGCAGATACAATAGAATATATAAAAGAAAATCAAATCCCCTTTTTATTTATATCAGGGGATTTATATGAACAAAAATATATAAGAAAAAGCACAATAGAATATATTAATAATTTATTTAAAGAAATACCAAATACTAAAATTTTTATTACGCCAGGAAATCATGATCCATATTTAAAGAATTCATTTTATAATAAATTTAGATGGAATGATAATGTTCATATTTTTGGACCTAATATATCTGTTGTAAATTGTGGAGATGTTAATATATATGGATTTGGATTTGATGATTTTTATTATACAAATTCAGAGCTAGATTCGTTTGAATTGAATAATAAAAGTGCAATTAATATACTAATTACTCATGCCACATTAAATGGAACAAATAATGTTGAAAAACAGTATAATGCAATTCAAAAATATACTTTAGATAGAATAGGTTTTGATTATGTTGCATTAGGTCACATTCATAAAAATAATTATACTTCAATTGAACGAATTGTATATCCAGGTTCAACTGTTTCAATTGGTTTTGATGAACCTGGAAAACATGGAATGGTATGTGGTGAAATTACAAAAGAAAGTTTTAAAACAGAGTTTATTCCACTTGATGAAACAGAGTTTAAGGTTGAAAATATAGATATTTCTAATCTTAATGCTATGGATGAATTAGTCGAATGTTTAAATGAACTACAAACTAATGAGATGGATTATTATGAAATATGTTTGGTTGGAAATAAAAATTTTGAAATAGATATGTATAATCTAAAAAAAATGATAAATCAAAAAAATATCATAAAAATCAAAGATTTATCAAAAATGAGTTATGATATTGAAGCAATATCAAAAGAAAATACTTTAAAAGGTTTATTTGTAAAAGAGCTATTAAATCAAATGGAGGAAAATCCAGAAAATAAAAAAATAATAGAGCAAGCTTTAGAAATAGGTCTTGAAATATTAGAAAAATAATAGAGGTGTGTTATTTGAAAATTGACGAATTGAAAGTTAATTCTTATGGAAAACTAAAAAATAAAGATATTAAATTTGAAGATGGAATTAATATAATATACGGAGAGAATGAACGAGGAAAATCAACTTTACTTAATTTTATAGTTAATATGTTTTATGGAACATCAAAAAATAAAAAAGGAAAGATTATGTCCGATTTTGATAAGTATAAACCTTGGGATACTGAAGAATTTTCAGGAAAGATGAAATATACTTTGGATAATGGTAAAAAATACGAAATATTCAGAGAATTTAGTAAGAAAAATCCTAAAATTTATGATGAAAATATGGAAGATGTTTCAAAAGAATACTCTATAGATAAAAACACAGGAAGCCAATTTTTTTATGAACAAACAAAGGTTGATGAACAATCATTTACATCAACAGTTGTTTCATATCAAAATGAAGTTGAATTAGATAATCAAACTCAAAATATATTATTACAAAAAATTGCAAATACTTCTTCAACAGGTGCTGATAATATATCATACAAAAAAGCATTTGATAAATTAAATAAAAAACAATTAGATGAAATTGGTACAACAAGAAGCCAAGGAAAACCAATAAATATTGCAATAAGAGAAATTGAAAATTTAACAAGTATAAATGAATCTTTAAGAAGATATGAAAATTATAAATATGAAATAGAAGATAAAAAATATGCTTTACAAAATGATATTTTTAAAATGAATAATCAGTATGAGTTTGCAAATAAAATTAATTTTATTAAGCAACAACAAAAAGTAGAAGAAGAAAAATTAAAATATGGTGAAAATAAAATTGATGATATAGAAAGTAAGATACAAAAACTAATAGATGAAAAGGAAAATGTTGAATCAAATAAAATAACAAAAAGAAATGCTGATATAAAGAAATTTAATCTTACACCATATATTATTGCTTTAGTACTTGGAATATTATTATCAGTAGTTAGTTTTGTAGTTATAAAAAATATAATAATTTCTATTGCATGTATTTTAATAGGAGTTATTATATGCGTGATAGGAATTGGAAAAAGCAATAAAATAAAAGCTCAAAATAGTGCAAATGAAAAAGCAAATAATGAAGTTATTCAAAACAACAGAGATATAGAAAAGAAAATATATGAAATAAATGCTCAAATAGAATTACTAGAAAAGAGCCAAAAAGAGCAGGTAAATGAAGTTGAAAAAATAAAAAATGAGCTATTAAAAAATATTAATAATGAAAAAGAAAAATTAAAAAACGATTATTTTGAAAAAGTTGATATTACAGAAATTAATAGATTATTAAATTCTACAAATTTATCATATGAAATAGAAAAAATTCAAAGCAATTTGAATGAAAAAAATATAGAGCTTCATAGATTAGAGCTTGATAAAGAAAACATATTGCCAAAATTAGAAGAACTTGCAGAAAATGAAGAAAAACTTACATATAACAAAGAAATTTATGAAGAGCTAAAAGAAAAAAATAATGCAATAAATCTAGCTAAACAAGCACTAGAAACAGCATATCAAAAAATGAAAAATGATGTTACTCCAAAATTTACTCAAAAGTTGTCAGAAAATATTAATAACATAACAAATGGAAAATATAACAAAGTAATAATTAATGAAGAAGACGGAATTATAATAGAGCTCCCAAATGGTGAATATAAAAATGCTAATACATTGAGTGTAGGAACTATACAGCAATTATACATGGCATTTAGACTATCTATGGCAGAAGATATTTCGGATGAAGAAATGCCAATTATTTTAGATGAAATATTTGCATTTTCAGATGATAGCAGAATGGAAGATTCAATAAAAAACTTGTACAATAATTATGCTAATAGTCACCAAATATTATTATTTACATGTACTAATAGAGAAGAACAAATATTACAAAAATTAAATTTTGAATATAATAAAAT
>OLRV01001873.1_pt1 | contig 17150 bp, 12 predicted proteins | sample 1672421 | NCBI WGS metagenome assembly OLRV01 (sample SAMEA3136684, study PRJEB25190) | human gut metagenome | biome: human gut; feature: human-associated habitat; material: faeces | place: Austria | collected 2013
GCACCAAAAAGCTGCAGGTGAACATGGCCAATATCCGCAAAAAGCTGGGCAGCCGCCCCGGCAGCAATCCCTACATCCTCAACGAGCTGGGGGTGGGCTACCGCATGATCGACGAGGACCCGGAGAGCCGTCAGGCTGCGGAGGCGGGCGAATGATCCCTGCACTGGTAATTTTTGCTGTCACCTATCTGCTCATGCTGGCACTGCCCAAAGAGCGCCCATGGGTGGCGCTGTGCAGTGCGGCGGTGTTCATGGCACTGGGACAGCTGGGCGTGTATGATTTTTCGCTCTCGGCGGCGCTGGGGGCGGTGGATTACAATGTGCTGCTGATGATGTCTGGCACCATGGGGATCGTGTCGCTGTTCATCCGGAGCCGGATGCCGGCCCGCCTGGCCGAGCAGCTGATCGTCCGGGTGCCCAATGCCCAGTGGGCTGTGTGCGTGCTGGCACTTTTTGCCGGGGTCATCAGTGCATTTGTGGACAATGTGGCCACAGTGCTCATGGTGGCACCGGTGGGCCTGGCCATTGCCCGCAAGCTGAAGATCTCGCCGGTTCCGGTGATCATTGCCATTGCGGTGTCCTCCAACCTGCAGGGCGCAGCCACGCTGGTGGGGGATACCACCAGCATCCTGCTGGGCGGCTTTGCGGAGATGAACTTCTTTGACTTTTTCTGGATGCATGGCCGCCCGGGCATCTTCTGGGGTGTGGAGCTGGGCGCGTTGACCTCCCTGCTGGTGCTGCTATGGCTGTTCCGGAAGGAAAAACAGTCCATCGCCGCCAGCGTGGAAACACAGGTGGAAGATGACGTGCCCACTGCCCTGATGCTGCTGACGGTGGGGCTGCTGATCGTGGCGTCCTTCCTGCCGCAGCCGGAAAGTGGCCTGCTGGCAACACTGTACGATCTGCGCAGCGGGCTCATCTGCATGACCCTGTGCGTGGTGGGCGTGGTCCGCGCCTGTCTGCGGGACCGCTCGGCAAAGCCGCTGGTGCAGGTGGTGCAGGAGCTAGACCGGGACACTTTGCTGCTGCTCTTCGGGCTGTTCATCGTGATCGCGGGCATCCGCACGGCGGGTGTCATCGACGCTGCCGCGCAGCTGTTCCATACCGTGGCCGGGGAGGATCCTTTCCGGCTGTATGTGCTGCTGGTGGTGGTATCGGTGGTGCTGTCGGCCTTCATTGATAACATCCCCTATGTGGCCACCATGCTGCCGGTGGTGCAGGGCATTGCCGCGCTGATGAACAATGGTGCAGGCATGGCACCGGAGGTGTTTTACTTCGGTCTGCTCACCGGCGCAACGCTGGGCGGCAACCTGACCCCCATCGGGGCATCGGCCAACATTGCGGCCATCGGCATCCTGCGCAAGAATGGTGAGACCGTGCGCACAGCCGACTTTTTGCGCATCGGGGTGCCCTTTACACTGGCGGCAGTGCTGACCGGCTCGGTGTACCTGTGGCTGGTGTGGGGCCGCGCGTTGTAAGCAACAGAAAATGTCTGCCGCCAGCGCCCGGCGGCCACGCTCAAACGACCAAATAAACCGCCCGTCCTGTGCCGGAAAACCGGCCTGCGACGGGCTTTTTTACGGAAGTATGACGTTTTATAAAAAGAGAAAAGTTTTTTGCAGAAAACGCTTGACAATTTCGGTATATCTGGTATAATAACTATCGTTCCGAGCGACACGGCTCACGAACAAAACAGAATATGCGGATATGGCGGAATTGGCAGACGCGTTAGATTCAGGTTCTAATCGGGGCAACTCGGTGGAGGTTCAAGTCCTCTTATCCGCACCAAGAAAAGACATACGTTCGTATGTCTTTTCTTTTTTTGCGCGGATAAGAGGACTTGAACAGCACGGCCCTGCGGGTCCCAACGGCTAGGAATGTCTACCGTGGATGCTGGGGGAATATTGCAATAGTCCTCCGGTTTGTTTTTCTTGTGGTGGAGAATTAGGGACTCGAACAAGGCGGCTCTGATGACGTCAGTGGACAGAGTGTAGAAAAATATGCTATACTTGGCACACAAAACCGGAAGCAAAAGGAGGCGTTCTCATGAACAAAAAGGCCATGCTGGCGGTGGGGCTTTGTGTGGTGCTGCTTGTGTGCAGCGTGATCTATTTTCGACCGCTGCCCTTATCGGGCTGCATCCCTGAAAATGGCTCCTTGCTCTTGCACAGCAACACCTTTGGCGTCCAGAACGGGGAACCCTATATCCACTCTGAAGCCTACGACCACATTACAGAGGACCAGAAAGAAAAAATCATGGAACTGGCACAGGCGTATACCTATAACCGGACCCTGAAAACCTACCTTTCTGATGGTGCTATGGAAAACAGCGGAAGCAAGGTCCTGTCCATTTACATGATCGATAAGGACGCTGTGGTGGGGTCCATTTATGTGTCGGAGGCAGGGCGGATCTCCATAAATGACCGACCCTATAAGATGAAAAACGCAAAGCAATTCCAAGAGCAGCTGGAAGCCATCCTGAAGGAGTGACCCGGGCGGCACGCCATGGGATATACTCTACCCTGAAACAAAAAATCCGAACCCTTCTCCTATCGAGAAAAGGTTCGGATTTTCTATTTTTGCGGCAGTCCTCCCGGTAGATGTTCCTACGGGTTGGAAACCGCAGGCTAAGCAAAACCCCACTGGGGCTTTGCTTGCGGCGCCGCCTTTTTCAAGTCCTCTTTCGCACCGAAAAACGCACCGAAAAAGAAAAAGCAAATATGTATGCCATTGGAGCAAAAGACATCATCGAGAAGATTCTTCCGGTTGTTGACAGCTTCGAGCGCGGACTTGCAACGGTGGAAAACCCGGAGGAAGATCCGTTCGCAGACGGCATGAATAAAGTATACAAACAGTTTACCACAGCACTCGATGAACTCGGTGTAACCGTGATCGAGGCCGTTGGAAAGGAATTCGATCCGAACCTGCACAACGCGGTGATGCATGTGGAGGATGAGGAAGCCGGCGAGAACATCGTCGTAGAAGAGTTCATGAAGGGCTACATGTACAAAGGTTCCGTAGTCCGTCACAGTATGGTCAAGGTGGCTAATTAAGCCTTGAAGATAAATAAATAGAAATTAAACCATTTTTTAGCATAATTCATTGAGGAGGAAACAACAATGGGCAAAATTATTGGTATTGACTTAGGAACAACAAACAGCTGTGTAGCCGTTATGGAAGGTGGAAAACCAACCGTTATCGCAAACGCAGAGGGTGAAAGAACAACTCCATCTATCGTAGCATTCACAAAAACAGGTGACCGTCTGGTCGGCGAGCCGGCAAAACGTCAGGCTGTAACAAACGCAGACAGAACCATCCGTTCTATCAAACGTGAGATGGGTACTGACTATAAAGTAGACATCGAAGGAAAGAAATACTCTCCGCAGGAGATCTCCGCTATGATTCTTCAGAAACTGAAAGGTGATGCAGAGAACTACCTTGGTGAGAAAGTAACAGAAGCAGTTATCACAGTTCCGGCTTACTTCAACGACGCACAGCGTCAGGCAACCAAAGATGCCGGTAAAATCGCAGGTCTTGATGTAAAACGTATCATCAACGAGCCTACCGCAGCAGCTCTGGCATACGGACTGGACAACGAAAATGAGCAGAAGATCATGGTATACGACCTTGGCGGCGGTACGTTCGATGTTTCCATCATCGAGATCGGTGACGGCGTTATCGAAGTTCTTTCCACAGCAGGAAACAACCGTCTGGGCGGCGATGACTTCGACCAGAAAGTAACAGATTATATCCTTGCTGAGTTCAAGAAACAGGAAGGCGTAGATCTTTCCAATGATAAAATGGCTCTGCAGAGAATCAGAGAAGCAGCAGAGAAAGCAAAGAAAGAGCTTTCCAGCGCAACTACAACCAACATCAACCTGCCGTTCATCACTGCAACCGCAGATGGCCCGAAACATCTCGATATGAACCTGACAAAGGCTAAATTCGATGAGCTGACCCACGACCTGGTAGAGAAAACCGCAGAGCCGGTACAGAGAGCACTTTCTGATGCAGGCCTTCAGGCATCCGAGCTTTCCAAAGTCCTTCTGGTAGGCGGATCTACCCGTATCCCGGCTGTACAGGATAAAGTAAGACAGCTGACCGGACACGAGCCGAGCAAGAGCCTGAACCCGGATGAGTGCGTAGCACTTGGTGCTTCCGTACAGGGTGGTAAACTTGCAGGAGACGCCGGCGCAGGCGATATCCTTCTTCTGGATGTAACTCCGCTGTCTCTGTCCATCGAGACCATGGGAGGTATTGCAACTCGTCTGATCGAGCGTAACACCACAATCCCGACCAAGAAGAGCCAGATCTTCTCAACAGCAGCAGATAACCAGACAGCAGTAGATATCAACGTAGTACAGGGTGAGCGTCAGTTCGCGAAAGACAACAAATCCCTCGGCCAGTTCCGTCTGGATGGAATTCCGCCAGCAAGAAGAGGCGTTCCGCAGATCGAGGTTACCTTTGATATCGATGCCAACGGTATCGTAAATGTATCTGCAAAAGACCTGGGAACAGGAAAAGAGCAGCACATCACCATCACCGCAGGCTCTAACATGTCCGACAGCGAGATCGACAAAGCAGTCAAAGAAGCTGCTGAGTTCGAGGCTCAGGATAAGAAACGAAAAGAAGCAATCGACGCAAGAAACGATGCAGACTCCATGGTATTCCAGACCGAGAAAGCAATCGAGGAAGTCGGCGACAAGCTTGATGCAAACGACAAAACAGCAGTAGAAGCTGACCTGAACGCACTGAAAGATCTCATTGCAAAATGCAATCCGGAAGAGATGACCGATGCACAGGTAGCTGATCTGAAAGCAGCTCAGGAAAAACTGATGACAAGCGCTCAGAAACTGTTTGCAAAACTGTATGAGCAGCAGGGCGGAGCAGCAGGCGCTGGTGCTGGAGCAGCAGGTGCAGGCCCGGATATGGGAAATGCCGGAGCAGCAGGCGGCCATGACGACGATGTCGTAGACGCTGACTACAAAGAGGTTTAATTTTCAGCATGTCACACTCCGTGAAAATACCGACTGTGAGTTGAAACAATAAGTAAATAAACGCAAAAAGCCCTGTGAGGCGAATGTTTGCAGGGGACGGAAAATACATTCCGCCCCCTGTATTTATGCTGGTATTGCTTTCGGAAAAGTGCTATACTGGAGCGTGCGGAAAAACATTTCTGCAAAGATGAAATTTGTGGAACAGAAATGAAAAGGTGAACATAAATGGCAGAAAAAAGAGATTATTACGAGGTCCTCGGCGTAGACCGCGGAGCGGACGATGCAACATTAAAAAAAGCATACCGTAAACTGGCCAAGAAATACCATCCGGATATGAACCCGGGCGACAAAGAGGCCGAGGCAAAATTTAAAGAGGCGACAGAAGCCTATGGCGTGCTGAGTGATCCGGACAAACGGCGTCAGTACGATCAGTTTGGCCACGCTGCATTTGAAAACGGCGGTGGCGGCGCAGGAGCCGGCGGATTCGGCGGCTTCGACTTTGGCGGCGGAGATATGGGTGATATCTTCGGCGATATTTTCGGCGACCTGTTCGGTGGCGGCGGAAGCAGAAGAAGAGCAAACAATGGACCGATGAAGGGAGCAAACCTCCGCGCTGTTGTCCACATTACGTTTGAGGAAGCTGTTTTCGGATGCCAGAAAGAGCTCGAGATCAACCTGAAGGATACCTGTACAACGTGCCACGGAACCGGCGCAAAACCAGGAACTTCACCGGAGACATGCTCCAAATGTAACGGAACTGGTCAGATTACGTACACACAGCAGACCATGTTCGGTTCTGTGAGAAACGTGACGACCTGTCCGGATTGTAACGGAACCGGAAAGATCATTCGCGATAAATGTACCGCATGCCACGGCACGGGCTATACATCCAGCAGAAAACGCATTCAGGTCAACATTCCGGCCGGAATCGACGATGGCCAGAGCATCCGTATCCGTGAAAAAGGCGAGCCGGGTGTAAACGGCGGACCAAGAGGAGATCTGCTTGTCGAGGTTCAGGTAACCCGTCATCCGATCTTCCAGAGACAGGATATGAACATTTTCTCCACTGCACCGATTACGTTTGCCCAGGCAGCACTCGGCGGCGATGTGAAGATCAGCACCGTTGACGGAGACGTTCTCTACACTGTAAAACCGGGAACCCAGACCGATACGAAGATCCGTCTGAAGGGAAAAGGTGTTCCGTCCCTTCGCAACAGCAATGTGCGCGGTGATCACTACGTAACACTCGTAGTCCAGACTCCGACGAAACTGAATGAGAAAGCAAAAGAAGCCCTCCGCGCCTTCGACGAAGCCTGCGGAAACCGCCCGGCAGCAGAAGAAAAAGCAGCCAACGGCGAAACTGCAGAGCAGCCGAAGAAGAAAAAAGGCTTTATGGATAAAGTGAAAGAGGCCTTTGAGGACATCGATAAATAAAGAATGGCGGCAAGCCGGAAAAGAAAGAAGAATCTGTGGAAAAAGCAGGTTCTTCTTTCTTTTCTATGAAAGAACCATGAAAATTTGGTGAATTTATACACAGAATGGTCGGATTTTGATATAATGTGGAAAACTTAAGGGGAGAGAAAAGAAAGGAAACGGGGAAAATGAGATTTCGACCATGTATTGATATTCATAACGGAAAAGTAAAACAGATTGTCGGGGGATCGCTGAAAGATCAGGGAAATCAGGCGAGCGAGAATTTTGTCTCGGAGCAGGATGCGTCGTACTATGCGCAGCTGTACGAAGAGCAGGGCATTACGGGCGGCCATGTGATTCTGCTGAACAAGAAAGGTACCGAGTTTTACGAGGAGACGAAGCGCCAGGCATTGCTGGCACTCTCGACATACCCGGGCGGCCTGCAGGTGGGAGGCGGCATTGATGCGGAGAATGCGTGCGAGTTTCTGACAGCGGGGGCAAGCCATGTGATTGTGACTTCGTATGTGTTCCGCGACGGCCATGTGTTCTATGAAAATCTGGACAAGCTGGTGACGACGGTAGGAAAGCAGCGGCTGACACTGGATTTAAGCTGCCGGAAGTGGGACGGAAAATACTATATCGTGACGGACCGCTGGCAGAAGTTCACGGACGAAGAAGTGACAGAGGAACTGCTGCATCACCTGTCAGAATACTGTGATGAGTTCCTGATCCATGCCGTGGATGTCGAGGGAAAGGCTTCCGGCGTTGAGACGGAGCTGGTGGAACTGCTTGCGAAGATGAAAGATTTTCCGGTGACGTACGCCGGCGGCGTGGGAAGTTTTGAAGACCTGGAGCTGCTCAAAAAACTGGGAAACAACCACGTCGATGTGACAATTGGCAGCGCACTGGATCTGTTCGGCGGCAAAATGAAGTTTGAAGACGTGCTGGCAGTATGCCGCCGGTAAGCGGAAACGGACGTTCACCCGCGCCATTCGCAAAACCGCGCTTTCAGCGCTCTCCGCTGCTGCGCAGCTCCTTTTTGCTCATAACCAGGCGCTCCCTTTGTATCTTATTCTCGACAGATTTTCATGCGAGCATGAAATCTGTCAAAAATAAGATACAAGTGAACTGTAACAGAAAAAACTCTAAAATATTCATGAATTTTCTAAATACTATTGCAAATAAAGACAACTATTGCTATAATTAGAGTTACTTACAGGGGAAGTGAAAAACCTGTAAAATTTGAGAGCAAAGGGGTTGGGCATAATGAAAATTACCATCAGCGGAAAAAATATTGACGTGACAGAGGGATTAAAAGCCGCGGTCAACGAAAAACTTGGCAAACTGGAGAAATATTTTACGCCTGACACAAATGTCATTGTAACCTTAAGCGTAGAGAAAGAAAGACAGAAAATTGAGGTTACCATTCCGGTAAAAGGAAACATCATCCGTTCCGAGCAGGTAAGCAACGATATGTACGTATCCATCGATCTGGTAGAGGAAGTCATCGAACGCCAGCTTCGCAAATACAAAAACAAAATTGCCGACAAACAGCAGGAAGCAGGAAACTTCCAGAAAGAATATCTGGAGCATGACTATCTGGAGGACGAAGACATCCAGATCATCCGTACGAAAAAATTCGGCATGAAACCAATGTATCCGGAAGATGCCTGCGTACAGATGGAACTTCTTGGACACACCTTCTTTGTATTCCGCAATGCAGAGACCGACGAAGTAAACGTCGTTTACAAGAGAAAGAACAACACCTACGGTCTGATCGAGCCGGAGTGCTGAAAAGTAAATAAAGAATGAACAGTCACCCTGTTTCCAGCTTAGAAAAGCTGTGAAACAGGGTGACTTTTTCGCGGAAAGGGCCGGAAAGTCCGGGAAAAGCCGTAAAAACAGCGGAAAACCGGGGAACGGCACCAAATGTTTACGAAAAATTCATTGTTATCTTGTGCCAGAAGTGGTAGAATAGTACCATATGTTAATATGGCAATTAATAGAGAAAGCAGGAGCAAACATTCTATGAAATTCACAGAAAAACTTTTTGGTACGCACAGTGAGCGCGAGCTGAAACGAATCTATCCAATCGTAGACAAAATAGAAGCTCTCCGCCCGACCATGCAGGCGCTGACCGATGAAGAGCTGCGTGCCAAGACAAAGGAATATAAAGACCGCTACAACGGAGGCGAATCCCTGGATTCCATTCTCCCGGAAGCATTCGCAACCGTCCGCGAGGCAGCAAAACGTTCCCTCGGTATGGAACACCACCGCGTACAGCTGATCGGTGGTATTATCCTCCATCAGGGCCGTATCGCCGAGATGAAAACCGGTGAAGGAAAAACCCTTGTTTCCACCCTTCCGGCTTACCTGAATGCACTGACCGGACGCGGTGTCCACATTGTTACCGTCAACGATTACCTGGCAAACCGAGATGCTGAGTGGATGGGCAAAGTCCACAGATTCCTCGGTCTGACCGTCGGTGTCGTTCTGAACGATATGAAGAACGATGAGCGCCGCCAGCAGTATGCATGCGACATCACCTACATCACCAACAACGAACTTGGTTTCGATTACCTGCGTGACAACATGGTGATCTACAAAGAGCAGCTCGTACAGAGAGAGCTTGCTTACTGTATCATCGACGAGGTCGACTCCGTCCTGATCGACGAGGCAAGAACACCTCTGATTATTTCCGGACAGAGCAGCAAATCCACCAAGCTGTACGAGACCGCAGATATTCTGGCACACCAGATGCAGCGCGGCGAGGCAAGCGGCGAGATGACCAAGATGACCGCGATCATGGGCGAGGAGATCGAGGAGACCGGAGACTTCATCGTCAACGAGAAGGACAAATTCGTTACCCTGACCGATGACGGTGTGAAGAAAGTCGAGAACTTCTTCCATATCGAGAATCTCTCCGATCCGGAGAACCTGGAGATCCAGCACAACGTGATCCTGGCGCTGCGTGCCAATTATCTGATGCACCGCGACAAGGACTACGTAGTCAAAGACGACGAGGTTCTGATCGTCGATGAGTTCACCGGCCGTATCATGCCGGGGCGCCGTTATTCCGATGGTCTGCATCAGGCAATCGAGGCAAAAGAGCACGTTAAAGTAAGAAGAGAGAGCAAGACTCTGGCAACCATCACTTTCCAGAACTTCTTTAACAAATACGAGAAAAAAGCCGGCATGACCGGTACTGCCCTCACCGAGGAGCAGGAGTTCCGTGACATCTACGGCATGGACGTTATCGAGATCCCGACCAACCGCCCGGTCATCCGTGTGGATATGGACGATGCCGTATACATGACGAAAAAAGAGAAATTCCACGCAGTCGTAGAGGAAGTCAAAGAGGCACATGCCGTGAACCAGCCGGTTCTGGTTGGTACCATCACCATTGAGACTTCCGAGCTGATCAGCAAAATGCTTCGCCGCGAGGGAATTCCGCATCAGGTCTTAAATGCGAAGTTCCATGAGCTCGAGGCAGAAATCGTAGCGCATGCCGGTGAGGCAGGAGCCGTTACCATCGCGACCAACATGGCCGGCCGTGGTACCGATATCAAGCTGGATGATGTGGCAAAAGCTGCCGGCGGCTTAAAGATCATCGGCACCGAGCGTCATGAGTCCCGCCGTATCGACAATCAGCTCCGCGGTCGTTCCGGCCGTCAGGGAGACCCGGGTGAGTCCCGTTTCTACATTTCCCTGGAAGACGATCTGATGAGACTCTTCGGTTCCGAAAAACTGATGGGCATTTTCAAATCCCTCGGCGTACCGGAAAATGAGCAGATCGAGCACAAGATGCTTTCTTCCGCCATCGAAAAAGCGCAGAAGAAGATCGAGGGCAACAACTACGGAATCCGTAAAAACCTGCTCGACTATGACCAGGTCAATAACGAGCAGCGTGAGATCATCTACAAAGAGAGACGCCGCGTTCTGGACGGCGAGAGCATGAGAGACACCATCTTCAAGATGATTGCCGACACCATCGACAATACTGTGGATCTCTGCATCGGCGAGAACACCGAGCAGTCCGAGTGGGATCTGACCGAGTTAAATGAGATGCTGCTCTCCATCATGCCGGTGAAGGCAGTGACAAAAGAGCGCGTAGAGAAGATTTCCAAAAACGAGCTGAAACAGCAGTTAAAAGAGGAAGCTGTTAAACTCTACGAGGAGAAAGAAGCAGAATTCCCGGAGGAGGAGCAGATTCGTGAGCTTGAGCGTGTCGTTCTTCTGAAGGTTATCGACCAGAAGTGGATGGATCATATCGATGATATGGATCAGCTCCGCGAGGGTATCGGCCTGCAGGCATACGGCCAGAGAGACCCGAAGGTTGAGTACAAGATGGCAGCTTACGACATGTTTAACGAAATGCTCGAGTCCATCCAGCAGGATACCGTCCGTCTCCTGTTCCATGTACGTGTTGAGCAGAAAGTAGAACGTGAGCAGGTAGCCAAAGTGACCGGAACCAACAAAGACGAGTCCGGCCCGAGAAAACCGGTACAGCGCGCAGAGCGTAAGATCTATCCAAACGATCCATGCCCGTGCGGAAGCGGCAAGAAGTACAAACAGTGCTGCGGAAGAAAACCGGTTTGATAAAAGCAGAACAGCAGTGAGACGGATGAGCACGATCCGTTTGACAAAGCACGCAGCTTCCCTACCAGAAGCTGCGTGTCATACAAAATATAAAACAGAAAGCAGGTGAAGCTTGTGGTAGTTGAATTAGACCAGTTCAAAATGGAACTTGGCACATACGATAAACCATTAGTGGAAGTGAGGGATTCACTTTGACCTCGCTAACAAAGAGCAGAGGATCGAAGAATTAGAGCGTAAAATGGAGGAACCCAATTTCTGGGACAACCCCGAAGAAGCGCAGGAGCAGATGAAACAGCTGAGCAGCATGAAAGAGGACAGAGATACGTATCAGAAACTGGTATCCGCCAAAGAAGATATGGAAACTCTGATCGAGATGGGACAGGAGGAGGATGACGATTCCGTTGTTCCGGAAATCGCGGAAATGATGGAAGAGTTCAAGGCATCCTTCGATGCCATCCGCATCAAAACCCTGCTGTCCGGCGAATTTGACAAGGACAATGCGATCATCAAACTGAACGCAGGTGCAGGCGGAACCGAGGCGTGCGACTGGTGCGGCATGCTGTACCGTATGTACACCAGATGGGCAGAACGCAAAGGCTTTACGATCGAGGAACTCGACTTTCTGGACGGTGATGAGGCCGGTGTGAAGTCCGTGACATTCCAGGTCAACGGCGAAAACGCTTACGGTTATCTGAAATCCGAAAAAGGAGTTCACCGTCTCGTCCGTATTTCTCCGTTCAACGCGGCAGGAAAACGCCAGACATCGTTCGTATCGTGCGATGTTATGCCGGATATCGACAAAGAGATCGATGTTGAGGTTCGTGATGAGGATATTCGTATCGATACGTACCGTTCCAGCGGTGCCGGCGGACAGCACATCAACAAGACGTCATCGGCGATCCGAATCACGCATATGCCGACCGGCATCGTGGTTACGTGCCAGAATGAGCGTTCCCAGTTCCAGAACAAGGACAAGGCAATGCAGATGCTGAAAGCAAAATTGTATATGCTGAAACTCCAGGAGCAGGCAGATAAGCTGAGCGACATCCGCGGCGAAGTAACCGAGATCGGCTGGGGCAACCAGATCCGTTCTTACGTTATGCAGCCATACACCATGGTCAAAGACCACCGTACCAACGCAGAGACCGGAAACGTCGATGCAGTCATGGACGGCGGAATTGATCTGTTTATCAACGCATATCTGAAGTGGATTGCCCTCGGAACCGGAGCGAAAGAGGAAGAAGCATAATTCGGCTGTGGGCAGAGCACAGTGACAAGTAAAATAAGGAGCATTTTCACCAACAGAGGACGGAAATGCTCCTTTCTGTTTTGAAGCCAAAGGCAAACAGGAGGTAAAAGTATGGGTATTATCAGAGCAGCAGTCAATGCAGTACACGGCAGTTTCGCCGATCAGTGGCTGGAGACCGTGGAACCGTATGAGATGGGGGAACATACGGTATTTACAGAGGGAATTCTGGTAAGAAAAGGCCAGAATAAAAAGGGAAGCCAGACGATTTCAAACGGTTCTGTGATCCATGTCTATGACAATCAGTTTATGATGCTGGTGGACGGCGGAAAGATCATTGATTACACCGCAGAGCCGGGCTACTTTACCGTAGACCAGTCATCGTCTCCGTCGATGTTCAGCGGATCGCTTGACGCAGCCGTAAAAGATACGTTTGAGCGCCTGAAATTCGGCGGCCAGACCCCGCATGAGCAGAGAGTTTTCTATATTAATCTGCAGGAAATCAAGGGAATCAAATTCGGAACGAGAAATCCGGTCAACTATTTCGACCAGTTCTACAATGCCGAGCTGTTCCTTCGGGCACACGGTTCCTATTCCATCCGCATCATCGATCCGCTCCGCTTCTACGCAGAGGCTGTGCCGAGAAACGCATCCCGCGTAGAGATCGAGGATATCAACGAGCAGTATATGAACGAATTTTTAGAGGGCCTGCAGTCCTCGATCAATCAGATGGCAGCCGACGGCATCCGCATTTCGTTCGCAGCATCCAAGAGCGCCGAGCTGTCCCGCTACATGGCAGATGCGATGGATGAGAGCTGGCGGGCAATGCGCGGCATGGAGATCCAGTCCGTGGCAATCGCAAGCCTTTCCTACGATGAAGCTTCCCAGAAACTGATCCAGATGCGCAACGAAGGTGCGATGATGTCTGATCCATCGATCCGTGAGGGCTATGTACAGGGAGCGATGGCACGCAGTATGGAGAAAGCAGCAGCCAACCCAAACGGAGCCATGAACGGCTTTATGGGTGTTCAGATGGGCATGAATGCCTTCGGTTCCTCGTTTGCATCGGCGTCCGCTTCGAATCAGCAGCAGATGCAGCAGCAGGCGGCAGCCAAGGCACAGCAGGAAGCTGCAAAAGGCGTATGGAAATGCTCCTGCGGAACGGAGAACACCGGCAATTTCTGCTCAAACTGCGGAAGTGCAAAGCCGATGGTGTGGATCTGCGGCAAGTGTGGAACCGAGAACAGCGGTAAATTCTGTTCGAACTGTGGCAGCCCGAAACCGGAAGCGGCAGGAAAATGGGTCTGCGCATGCGGAACGGAGAATACCGGCAAGTTCTGCTCGAACTGCGGAAAACCAAGACAGTAAAAGAAAACAGATAACCATCCAATACAACAGCGGCTCCGGGGAAGGAGGGATAGAATATGGAGGTTATTACATACAAATGCCCGAACTGCGGAGGCGATCTGACCTTCGATCCGGCAAGCGGAAAGTATAAATGCGAGTACTGCCTGTCCTCGTTTACACAGGAAGAAGCCGAAAAGGCGAACCCGAAAGCAGCGGAAGCGCTGAACGGGGAGGACGATGCTGCCGGTGCACAGGAAGCATCCGATGCACAGAAGGAAAGCAGTACGGAGGAAACAAAAGGGGAAACAGAGCAGGGCGAAGCAGTTGTCTACACCTGCCCGAACTGCGGCGCCGAGATTGTGACCGATGCGACGACGGCAGCGACATACTGTTTCTACTGCCACAACCCGGTGGTGCTTTCCGGCCGGCTTTCGGGAGAATATATGCCGGATTTCGTGCTGCCGTTTAAGATCAGCAAGGAGCAGGCAATCGAGAAATTTTTGTCATTTGCGCGGAAGAAACGCTTTATTCCGAAGGACTTTTTCGAGAAAAACCAGGTACAGAAGATGACGGGTGTCTATTTCCCGTACTGGATTTACGGCGGAGACTTTGAGACGGATTACATAGCGCGCGGCCGGAAGGTGAGAGTCTGGCAGACCGGTGATGTGGAGTACACAGAGACCAGCATCTACGATGTCCGCCGGGAGGGAGAGGTCCGTGTGGACGGTCTGTCGCGTAACGCTCTGAACAAGGCAGACCGCGATCTGATCGAATGCGTACAGCCATACCGTCTGGAGGAGATGCAGCCGTTTTCTATGGGCTATCTTTCCGGATTTCAGGCGGAAAAACGTGATATCGAACAGGCGCAGATCGCACCGGAACTGAAAAAAGAACTGGAGACGATGGCGCGCGGCGCAATGCGGAACGAGGCGAACGAGTATCTCTCCCTCGAGCAGGAGAAAATGAAGCTTTCTCCAAAGCGGGAGGACTGGCGTTACGTACTGTTTCCGGTCTGGACACTGACGTATCCGGGAAAAGACGGAAAGGTTTATTACTACGCGATGAACGGCCAGACCGGCACGATCAACGGTGATTTTCCGTTTGAGCGGAAAAAAGCGCTGCTGACGTCGGTTGTGAGTGCACTTTTTGTACTGATCTTTATGCTGGTGGGAGGGTATTTCTCATGAGAAGAATGAAAAAAGCGAGACAATATCTGCTCGGCATTTTTGCAGCCCTTCTGCTGTGCGGGATTTTTTCTGTGAATACCGTAAAAGCGGACACCCAGTATGTCTACGACAACGCATCGCTTCTTTCGGATGAGGAGGAGCAGGATCTCGAGCGTTCCTGTGCGGAGTTCGAGAGCAATACGGACATTCATATGGTGATCCTGACCGAGTACAGCAGCGGCTCCGAGGACTGCCAGGCGATTGCGGATGATTTCTATGATAAAAAGTATCCGAAGGAGCCGAACGGCGTCTGCTTCCTCATCGACATGGGACAGCGCCAGATTGTAATTTCAACGTCGGGCATTATGCAGTATTATATGTCGGACGCGGAAATCGATGACATTCTGCAGGCAGCGCAGAGCTATGCAAAAGAGGGCGACTATGCGGGGACGTTTGCAAAAATGATTACGATAACGCAGGAGTGCTTCGACCGCGGTGTTTCCGAGGCGGACTACCTGATTACAGAAGACGGCTCGATCATTCATTACCGTAAAATCAACAGTACCGAGGCAATGATTGCTGTCCTTTTAGCTGCTGTGACAGGATTTTGTGTTTATTTTGGAATCTGGAAGAGCTACAGACGAAAGAAAAACCGTGGTGCAAAGAGCTATGCGGATCTGAAACGCGTAAACATCAGAGACCGCAGGGATGCGCTGATCGACCGTCATGTATCGATGCACAAAATCCAGAAGGATGATGGAAACCACGGCGGAGGCGTTTCTGGCGGCGGAGGTGGCGGCGGAAGCACCGTTCACACTTCGTCGAGCGGAAACAGTCACGGCGGCGGAAGCATTGGCTTCTGAAAACCGATTCGAAAAAATTCCTTGCGTATTGTGTCGGAATATGATACGATCTTTCCTGTGAAAACAAATGTATTTCCTGGAAAGAACATAGAAACAGAGGATTGCCATGAGAGAAGAGAAAACAAAGTACTATGTAATCAAAGAAAAAGCGGTTCCCGAGGTTCTTTTGAAGGTCATCGAGGCCAAACGGCTGATGGATATGCAGGAGCTTACCGTGCAGCAGGCAACGGAAAAAGCGGGAATCAGCAGAAGCTCTTTCTATAAATACAAAGATGATATTCTTCCTTTTCATGACAACGCAAAAGGAAAAACGATTACATTTATTCTGCAGATGGACGATGAGCCGGGACTGCTTTCCGATGTGCTGAAGATTATCGCCGAGTTTCACGGAAACATTCTGACCATTCATCAGACCATCCCGTTAAACGGCGTGGCATCGCTGACGATCAGCGTGGATATCGCGGAAGACCGGGGAGACGCCTCGGAGATGATTAACGAGATTGAGTCCAGACAGGGAGTTCATTATTTTAAAATATTAGGACAGGAGTCCTGAAAAAGAAAAAGCAAGAGAGGGACAAAAGAGATGATTCAGATTGCAGTATTAGGATATGGCACCGTTGGTTCCGGCGTGGTAGAAGTCATCAACACGAACCATGACAGCATCAACAAGAGAGCAGAGAACGAGATTAATATCAAATACGTTCTGGATTTAAGAGATTTCCCGGGAGATCCAGTGGAAAAAGTGCTGGTACATGATTACGAAGTGATCGCAAACGATCCGGAGGTTGATATTGTTGTCGAGGTCATGGGCGGTGTGGAGCCGGCTTACACCTTCACAAAACGTGCGCTGGAGGCTGGAAAGAGCGTCTGCACATCCAACAAAGAGCTGGTGGCAAGACACGGTACCGAGCTTCTTGCAATTGCAAAAGAGCACGGCGCAAACTATCTGTTTGAGGCAAGCTGCGGCGGCGGTATCCCGATCATCCGTCCGTTAAACTCCTCCCTGACTGCAGATGAGATCGATGAAGTAACTGGTATCTTAAATGGTACCACGAACTATATCTTAAGCAAAATGGCAAGCGACGGTTCCGATTTCGCGGATGTATTAAAAGAGGCACAGCGCCTCGGCTACGCAGAGCGCAATCCGGAAGCAGACGTAGAAGGCTACGATGCCTGCCGTAAAATTGCGATTCTTTCTTCTCTTGCCTATGGAAAAGAAGTCAATTACGAAGAGGTTTACACCGAGGGAATCACAAAGATCACCGCAGAGGATATCAAATATGCGACCTCGATGGGAACCGCAATCAAACTGCTCGCAACAAGCCGCAAGGTGGGTGATCAGTATTACGCCATGGTAAGCCCGGTGATGATTGACGCGAAAAACCCGCTGTACAGCGTAAACGGTGTCTTCAACGCCATCTTCATCCACGGAAATGTACTGGGTGATGCGATGTTCTACGGAAGCGGAGCAGGAAAGCTTCCGACCGCAAGTGCCGTTGTAGCCGATGTCGTAGACTGCG
>OLRV01001877.1_pt1 | contig 17145 bp, 17 predicted proteins | sample 1672421 | NCBI WGS metagenome assembly OLRV01 (sample SAMEA3136684, study PRJEB25190) | human gut metagenome | biome: human gut; feature: human-associated habitat; material: faeces | place: Austria | collected 2013
AAAATTTCACCTTTTCTTAATACTCGATACGCATTATCAAAAAAGTCTTGTGGATTAGGGTAATGATGAAAACTATTTGTAGATCATTTCTGGTGTTAGATCTAATCCTGTATATAGTTTATCTGGATATTTTTCGCATAGGATTTCAATCATTGGTCCTGTTCCACAGCCACAGTCAAGGACATCATTGAATTTTTTGTTTTTTAATTCTTTTAAAACTTTTGGATAATCATATTTACACATTTCATAAATTCCTGATTTACCAGAATCGTAGATTTTTGCTGCTTTTGTGAATTCTTTAATGGACATTTAATAGTAACCTCTTGTATAATACTAATATATAATTATCAATATACAAAGTTACTGAATATTCAAACAATAAGGAGGTAACAATTATGGCAGGTAAGATTACAAAAGTATTTAACGCAGCTGATCAGATTCAAGCCGAGGTGATTCATGATCATTTAAAGCAAAATGGAATTGAAAGCATCTCCAAACAGCCTGGAACAGGAGAATATATGAACATTGCGATGGGGTATTCTGTTTATGGAACGGATATTTATGTCCGGGAAGATCAGAAAGCGAAAGCTGAAGCTTTGATCAATGAATTATTGTATGATAGTGACTACGACACATCAACTGATGAAGAAATTAAATTGCCTTGGTGGCAGAATAAAGCGATCGTTGCAAAATGTATTTTAGGATTTTTTGTACTTGTCATTATTGTTATGATTGCAAATCAGATTTTACAATAAAATGATAGATTTAAAAAAGAACAGATATGTTTTAGAATTTATTGAAATCTTTATGCATATCTGTTCTTTCTTATGATTCATTATTTATATTTCGTTAATTGTTGCCTTATGATCAGTCAAATTTCTGAAATACATCCTTAAGTGCCGGATATATCTTTCTAAATTGCTGATACTTTGCCTCATACTTCGTAACAAGCTCCTCGTCAGGTTCCACCGTATCCACAACTTTCACAAGCTTGTCAGCTGCTTCCTGTACGCTTTCGTATTCTCCGCATCCAACGGCTGCAAGCATTGCTCCTCCATATCCTGGACCTTCTTCGCTTTCGATCACGTCAACTTTCAGGTTCATTACATTCGCAATGATCTTCTTCCATAATGGACTCTTGGCTCCGCCGCCACAGATCTTTGTACGTTCAATCTTGATTCCAAGGCTTCTTGCAACTTCTAGAGAATCACGCAATCCAAATGCAACTCCTTCTAACACTGCCTGTGTCATTTCTTCTCTTGTTGTATCCATGGACATTCCAATAAATGTTGCTCTGGCTTTTGGATCGTTGTGTGGGGACCTTTCTCCCATAAGGTATGGAAGATAGAATACATGGTTTTCTCCAAGCTTTGTAATGCCTTCTTGTTCTTTGCTGTATTCTTTTGTCTTTAAGATTTCATCCATCCACCATTTGTTGCAGGACGCTGCGCTTAACATACATCCCATCAGGTGATAATATCCGTCTGCATGATCAAAGGAATGCAGGGCATTATTGGAATCTACGCCAAATGTCTTGCTGGAAATGAAGATCGTTCCAGATGTTCCAAGAGAAATGTTGCACATTCCATCTCCGACGGTTCCTGTTCCTACCGCTGCTGCCGCATTGTCTCCAGCTCCTGCGATGATCTTGACTTCTTTGGATAGTCCAAGTTCATTTGCAATATCTTCTTTTAACGTTCCGACTACTTCATAACTTTCAAATAATTTTGGAAGTTGTTCTTCACTGACTCCACAGATTTCCAGCATCTGTTTTGACCAGCATTTATTTTTGACATCTAATAATAACATTCCTGATGCATCCGAATAGTCCGTACAAAATGTTCCAGATAATTTATATGCCAGATAGTCTTTTGGCAACATGATCTTTTGGATCTTATTAAAATTGTCTGGTTCATTTTCACGCATCCACAGGATTTTTGGTGCTGTAAATCCTGCGAAAGCAATATTGGCTGTGTATTCGGATAATTTGTCTTTTCCGATCTCATTATTTAAATAATCTGTCTGTTTCTGTGTACGTCCGTCATTCCATAGGATCGCAGGACGGATCACATTATCATTTTCATCTAGGACTACGAGTCCATGCATCTGTCCTCCAAAACTGATTCCTGAAACCTGTGACTTATCGCATTCACTGATCAGTTCTTTGATTCCTTCCATTGACTGTGTGTACCAGTCTTCTGGTTTCTGCTCGGACCATCCTGGATGTGGAAAATACAAGTCCTATTCTTTGGAAACGATTTTCTTGATTCCGCCTTTTTCATCCATTAATAATAATTTGACTGCAGATGTCCCGAGGTCTACACCAATATACAACATAAAAGTCCTCCTATTTTATACCCAAAATTTTTTTCATGCATTATCTTATAACAAAATTATACAATAAATTCTGCATATCTGAAATATGTATTTGTCCATTCTATCTCATTATTTTTTCTTTCTCTTTCCATCTATTACATCTTGCGTTATACTTATTTTAGTTTAAAAATTAGAAGGGAGTTTTTTCATGAAAAAACCAGCATTAGTAATTCTGGCTGCCGGAATGGGAAGCCGTTATGGAGGATTAAAACAGATGGACCCTATGGATCCGATGGGACATGCGATCATTGATTATTCAATCTATGATGCAAAACGTGCAGGATTCGGTAAGGTTGTCTTTGTCATAAAGAAAGCAATTGAGAAAGACTTTAAAGAAACTATCGGAGCACGAGTTCCAGAAGGAATGGAAGTATGTTATGCATATCAGGAAGTTGATGCATTACCAAAAGGTTACAATGTACCAGAAGGACGTGTAAAGCCTTGGGGAACTGCACATGCTGTTTTATGTGCGAAGCCATTTATCAATGAACCTTTTGCCGTGATCAATGCAGATGACTATTATGGAGTGGATGGATATAAAGTAATGGCTGATTTCCTTACAAGCCACGAAGAGGAAGACGGAAAAGCACCATTTGCAATGGTGGGATATCATCTTGGAAATACTGTGACAGAGAATGGTTATGTATCAAGAGGTGTCTGTGAAGTCGATGACAACCACCAGTTAGTTTCTATTACAGAACAAACACATATTGAAAAACGTGAGGATCACGCAGAATTTACAGAAGATGATGGAGCGACTTGGACATCACTACCATTTAATACTTTAGTATCTATGAACTTCTTTGGATTCCAGCCTATGATCATGGATGAGTTGGAAAAAGGATTTCCTGCTTTTCTTGATAAAGCGATCAAAGAAAATCCATTAAAGGGTGAATATTTTATTCCTAGTGTCGCAAGCGATTTGCTTCATAGTGGAAAAGCATCCTTAGAAGTTCTTGTATCGAAAGATCAGTGGTATGGTGTTACATATCCTGAAGATAAGCAAAGTGTCATTGATGCTTTAGCAAAATTGAGAGATGATGGGGTTTATAAGTTTTAATTTATCTTCCGTTAACGAATATAAAAATATCAGCCAGCTTCGTGTGGAATTATCTTTCCTGCCAAGCTGGCTGATATTTTAACGCTATATATTTTATTATCATTCGTATATTATTTTACCTTATAAACTTTAACACCTGTTTTCTTACCAAACTTCATTGTCTGTTTATGAGAACTAAAGAATACATCAATATGTTTTCCTTTTACTCCACCACCAACGTCTTCGGCTACATATGTTTTTCCTTTGATTTTTACTTTTGTTCCTAATTTAATCTTTCTTCTATCTACAGCAATGGTTCTTCCCTGTTTTGCTTTCTTTCCGGAAGCTGTTCTTGTTCCCCATTTTCCACTGCATTTCTTACATCCACAGTAGGCTGTTAATTTATATTTTCCTAAATACTGTACTTTGTTACTTTTTGCTTCTGTTGAAGTTGATCCTGTAAAGATAAATCCTGATGCTACTACCAGCATTGTGATTACTACTAACAATTTCTTCTTCATGACTTTCAGCATATAAACCTCTTTCTGTGCTCAATAGTTTCTTAAACTTCGAAACATTTTTGTAACAATTTCGAAATCTATGTTTCATACTTTACTGCATATATGTAAAAATGTCAACCTTTGCATTAAAAAAAGAACAATATATTTACAATATTTGTAAGTTAGTTGTTACGAATATATTGAGGTACTTATGAACTCTATATATAATAGAGTATAGAAACAGTACAAAAAAAGAAGGCATAAATTACATAAATCTATGCCTTCTCTGTATTCACATACTTCTTATAAAATGATGTCCATGACGCCATCAAGATAGATATTCTCTACATCTTCGATCAGCCCTGCATCGCATGCTTCTGTTAGTTTTGGATCGATTGGCAGTTTGCCTAGCACTGGGATATCAAATTTCTCTGAAATCTCTTCAATATGGCTGTCCCCAAATACTTTGATCTCTTTGCCACAGTCTGGACATTTGATGTAACTCATATTCTCAACAAGTCCCAGCACTGGTACATTCATCATATTGGCCATATTCACAGCTTTCTCTACGATCATTCCTACCAGCTCCTGTGGTGTTGCAACTACAACGATTCCATCTAATGGAATAGACTGGAACACTGTTAGCGGAACTTCTCCTGTTCCTGGTGGCATGTCTACAAACATAACGTCAATGTCTTTCCATAATGTCTTACCCCAGAACTGTTTGACAACATCTGCTACAACGGGTCCTCTCCAGATAACTGGCTGTGTCTCTTCTTCTAACATCAGATTCAGAGATACAACTTCAATTCCAAAATTAGTCATTGCTGGAAGAATAATTCCTTCTGCATTACCTAGTAATCTTTCATGAAGTCCAAATGCCTGTGGGATTGATGGTCCTGTTACGTCTGCATCAAGAATTGCTGTGTGCAATCCCTTTCTCATTGCTGCTACTCCTAAAAGAGAAGTTGTCATTGATTTACCTACGCCACCTTTTCCACTGACGATACCAATAACTTTCTTTACTTTACTTTCTCTATATAATGGTTCAAGAAAATCTGTCTTCTCCTGTGTTCTGCTTGAACAGTTTGAACTACAACTGCTGCAGTCATGACTACATTCACTCATTTTTATTATGCCTCCATAGCTTTTAAAATTTCTTTTGTGCTGGATGCGATGTCTCCGTTAAATACGGCTGATCCTGCAACGAAAACATTTGCTCCACATTCTTTTACATGTGCAATATTCTTCGCTGAAATTCCACCATCTACTTCAATATCAATATCCAGACCTTTTTCTGTGATGATTTTTCTTAATTCTTTAATCTTATCATCCATTTTATTGATATAAGACTGTCCGCCATAACCTGGGTTAACTGTCATGATCAGGACCATGTCGATATCTTCTAATACATAATCTAATGCAGATAATGGTGTTGCTGGATTTAAGGATACTCCTACCTTCAATCCTTTTGCTTTTACCTGCTGAATTGCTCTGTGAAGATGTTTTGTTGCTTCTGCATGAAGCGTGATCACATCTGCTCCAACTGCTGCAAATTCATCAATATATCTTCCTGGCTCTTCAATCATTAAATGCACATCAAATACAGCATCTGTAACTTTGCGAAGAGACTTGATCACAGGAAATCCTAATGAAATATTAGGTACAAACATTCCATCCATAACATCAATGTGTACCCATTTTGCACCTGCTTCTACAGCTTCTTTCACATCAGCTCCAAGATTTGCAAAATCTGCTGACAAAATTGATGGGGCTAAAATATAATCCATAACTCTTTTCTCCTTTACACACCTGTTTTCAACGCTCTTTTTAGTATAACGTATTGTTTGAAACAAGTCTAGTTACTATGAAAAAAAGAACCTTCTTAATTTAATAAGAAGGTCCTTTTTTATGAATTTGCTTTCTATCCTCGTTCGATGATCTTAGCCATCTGTTTCGCAACATTCCATGCATGATCTCCGATACGTTCAAAGTCTGTTAACATCTCTGAGAAAATAATACAAGCCTCGTCGTTACATTCTCCTTTATTGATACGTTCCAAATGACTTTCATAGAACTCTTCTGTCTTCTGATCAATAAAGTTTTCTGAATCATGAACTTTCTGAAGCCATGCCTGTGTATCATCCGGTTCCTTGGAAATATTATGGAACATCTTTTCACAGATCATTTTCATTTCTTTCATCTGTTGTTTTGCTGAATCTGAAAAGACGATCTGTTTTTCTTCAATCAGCTTTGTGTAATCGCAAATATTAACTGCATGATCTCCAATTCGTTCAATATTGCTTGTCATATCAAGATAAGATCCAATATTTTTTGAAGCTTTTACATTCGCCTCATGTGCCATCATTTTTGCTGCCGCTCTTGAAATTTCTTTATTCAGATAATCAATATAATCTTCTCTCTTATCTACATCATCTAACGATTTGCTGCTTCCTGCTAAAAATGCATCAAAACTTTCATCTACATTAACTCTTGCCATCTCAAGCATTCTCTGAATCTCATTTCTTAGGTTCTGTAAGTTGATCGCTGATGTACCGAACGTTGCATCAACTCTTGTATCAACAGATTTGATGTATTTTAAATGTTTGTGATGTTCTTTTTCTTCCTCTTTCTCTGGAAGGATCTTTGTTGCAAGTTTTGCAAGATAATTTCCAAATGGAATCAGAAGGATTGTTGTACTGATATTAAATAATGTATGCATATTCGCAATCTGTTTTGTAATACTGCTTCCACTAAATGCTGCCACATAATCTGTGATTGGTGTGATCAGACATAGCACTGTAAAGATTGCTGTTCCAATGATATTGAAACTTAAATGGATGATCGTTGCTCTCTTTGCACTTCTCTCTGTTCCAATGGATGCTAATATTGCTGTGATACATGTACCAATATTCTGTCCAAATAATACAAATGCTGCATCATGGAAACTGATAATTCCACTTAATGCCAGTGCCTGTAAGATACCTACAGATGCAGAAGATGACTGGATCACTGCTGTAAAGATCATACCTGCAATGATTCCGATCAATGGATTTGAGAATCTTGTCATAAGGTTGATAAATGGTGGATACTCACGAAGTGGTACCATTGCATCTCCCATCATATTCATTCCGACAAATAAGATACCAAGTCCTGCGATGATTTCCCCAACAAACTGTACTTTTTCATTCTTTGAAAATACAACAAGTGCTACACCAATAAACGCGATCAATGGTGCTAAAGCCCCAACGTCTAAAGCAATTAACTGTCCTGTAATTGTTGTACCAATATTAGCTCCCATGATGATCCATACTGCCTGATTTAATGTCATCATTCCAGAATTTACAAATCCTACGACCATAACTGTTGTCGCTGAAGATGACTGGATCACAGCTGTGATCAGAGCTCCTACGATAATTCCTAAAAATCTGTTAGATGTCAGTTTTTCCAAAATGTCTTTCATTTTATTTCCAGCAACGGATTCCAGTCCATTACTCATCATCTGCATACCATAAAGGAATAATGCTAATCCTCCTAGCAGACCTAAAATGTTTGTACTGCTCACTTTTCTTTCTCCTTTTGTTGTTTTACATTTTTTTCACTTATTTTTTACAACAGTTTTATTTTAACTTATTTTCAAGTTGAGTAGTGTTAAATCTATGTAAAATTTTAATTGCATGGACTACGCAGCTTGAAAACTTTATCTTTGGCATCCTTTTATATCAGCTATATGGAAAAAATGCGGAGACTTTCTATTGATCGTCTCCGCATTTTCTTATTGTATTTGCATTTTGTTTTCTATGAATTCTGACGAATTATTCTTCATCGTCATCATCTTCAACCCATTGAGCATATCCTGTGTTAAATGTTGATGTATTCACTTCGTCTGTCTTAGTCTCAGAAACTTCAACATTTTCCTGAGTATTTTTTTCAGTTTCTACATCTTTTTCCATTGTCTCTGATACATTTTTCTCAGACTCTTTTTCCGGATTCTTGTATTTATTGAAGATTTCCATAAATTCTTTTCCTGTGATCGTCTCACGCTTGATCAAAAACTGCGCTGCTTCGTCAAGAATGTCCATATTTTCACGAATATATGTGACTGCTTTAGCGTAAGCTTCTTTTAACATCTTCATGACAACTTCGTCAACCTTGGCTGCTGTTGTCTCTGCACAGTTCATAACGGCACGTCCGTCAAGATATCGGTTTGTGATAGATTCCAGTCCAATCAGGCCAAATTCTTCTGACATACCGTACTGTGTAACCATTGCTCTCGCGATCGCTGTTGCACGTTCGATATCATTGGAAGCTCCAGTTGTGATCGTGTTGAATTTCACTTCTTCTGCAGCACGTCCACCGAAAAATGCTACAAGATCTGCTAACATCTCGTCTTTCTTATTCAGATATTTTTCTTCTTCTGGACGCTGCATTGTATATCCAAGTGCTCCCATTGTACGAGGCACGATGGTGATCTTCTGTACTGGCTCTGATTCTTTCTGTAATGCCATAACCAATGCATGTCCAACCTCATGGTATGCAACGATCTGTTTCTCTTCATCACCAAGGATTCTGTCTTTCTTCTCTTTACCAGCGATGACAACTTCAACCGCCTCAAATAAATCCTTCTGTGAAACAGCTTTTCTTCCGGCTTTGACAGCTCCTAGGGCTGCTTCGTTGATCATATTTGCAAGATCAGATCCTACAGCTCCGCTTGTTGCTAATGCGATTTCTTCAAAGTCAACAGTCTCATCCATCTTAACGTCTTTGGCATGTACTTTTAATGTCTCAATTCTTCCCTTTAAGTCTGGACGTTCTACGATAACTCGACGGTCAAAACGTCCTGGACGAAGAAGGGCTTTATCCAAAACTTCTGGACGGTTTGTGGCTGCAAGGATAATGATACCTTTGGATGTATCAAAACCATCCATCTCTGCTAATAAGGCATTCAGTGTCTGTTCACGTTCGTCATTTCCTCCACCATGCATACCATTGTCACGGCTCTTACCGATCGCATCGATCTCGTCGATGAAAATGATACATGGTGCCATCTGCTGTGCCTGTTTAAATAAATCACGGACTCTTGATGCACCAACTCCGACGAACATCTCTACGAAATCAGATCCGGAAAGTGAAAAGAATGGTACTCCTGCCTCACCAGCTACAGCTTTGGCAAGCAATGTCTTACCAGTTCCCGGAGGTCCTACAAGCAATGCACCTTTTGGAAGCTTCGCACCAATCTCTGTATACCGTTCTGGGTGATGGAGAAAATCAACCATCTCTGTCAGTGTTTCCTTCGCTTCGCCCTGACCTGCAACATCTGCAAATGTCACGCCCGTCTTCTTCTCAACATATACTTTTGCATTGGACTTTCCAACTCCCATCATACCGCTGCTTCTGCGCATCATCATAACAAGGAATCCAAAGATCAGTAAAGTAGGGATCAAACTGATCGCTACGGATAAGAATGTATCCATCGGATCTTCTGGTTCCTGCTCAAATGCGATCTTACTCTTGATCAGACGATTAACCAGTTCATAATCACCACTGATTCTCTGTACTGTGTAAGTTGTTTTGTAAAAAGGATTTCCCTCTTTCTTTGGTGTCACTTTTAACTGAGTGTCTGTTACTTTTACACTCTTTACTTGATCCTTGTCAACCATTGTGACAAATTTATTGTATGAAATCGTTGTCTCGGTTCCATTTCTCCATTTTGTTATGATGGAATTGAAAAAGATTGTTCCAAGAATAGAAACTACAAGAAAAACAGCTAAATACTTGGCATTTCTCTTCTTGTTATCTTTGTCATTCTTATCATTTTTATTATTCTGTTGATTATTCAAATGTCAGCTCCTCCTTTGATTCATAAGCACCATTATATGTTTTCTGATTTTATAAATCAATAAAACTATTCTAAACTTTTTATAATTTTAGTGAAAAATTACATCTTTTTCGTAAAATTGGCTTTTTAATATGATATATGGATAAGATATTCCCTTTCTCTGGTGCTCTTTTGTAACCCCGATCAGTGTTGTATCAATATAAATATGTGACTGATTCTGTGTAAATTCTTTTACTTTGATCTTATATCCACTCCCTGGCTGTCTTCCGTAACCTATGACATAATAAGTAAAGTCTCCTGTTGTATATGTAAAATGAAAAGTTTTCTTCTTCTCCTGGTCGATCAACTTTCCAAGTTCCTCCGGAACTACATTTCTTGTGCATACTACATACGTGACTTTCTCCTGTTCTCCATTTTCTTTTTTTCTAAGACAACCTGTCTGTATGATTGATAACATGCAAAATAAAATGATGCAAAGTCTCCATTTGTTCACAGATATTTTCCTTTTTAATCATTTTATGCAATTTGATTTAAGATAATACTTGTTTGATCATCTGTGGTTTCTCTAGCTGATCCTTTGCTATATGGAAATTTTCTTTAAAATGTTTCACTGCCTGTCTGACTTTCTCCTCTTCATTTCCATAAATCGTTGCCAGCAAATCTCCTTTCTTCACTGGATCTGCAACTTTCTTTGAAAATACTAATCCAACTGTCGGATCGATCTGACTGTCTTTCGTCTCTCTTCCACCACCAAGGATCAATGAACAGATTCCTATCTCCTGTGCGTTAATATGTTCAACAAATCCTTCTTGTTCTGAGCGTATTTCTTCTATTACATGTGCCTGTTCAAACAGTTCTGGATGATCTATATATCTTGTATCACCGCCCTGTGCAGCCACAAACTGTTTAAATTTTGCAAGTGCCTTTCCATCTCTGATCGTAGTTCTTACCATGGATACTGCGTCATCAAATTTCTCTGCAACACCTCCAAGCATCAGCATATGAGAGGCTAGTGTTTCTACCAGTTCCGTGAAATCTTCTGGTCCATTTCCTTTCAGCGTATCAATCGCTTCCTTAACCTCCAGAATATTCCCAACTGCCATTCCAAGTGGTTCATCCATATTCGTGATCACTGCTGTCATCTTTCTTCCAGAACTTTTCCCGATATCAACCATCTCCTGTGCTAATTTCACAGCTTCTGATTTTTCTTTCATAAATGCCCCACTGCCAGTTTTCACATCTAACAAGATTGCATCTGCACCAGCTGCCAGTTTCTTACTCATAATACTGCTTGCAATCAAAGAAATCTGATCCACTGTCGCTGTCACATCTCTCAATGCATACAAAAGCTTATCCGCAGGTGCCAGATTCTTTGTCTGTCCCATAATGGAAACACCTATAGAGTTTACCTGTTCTTCAAATTGTTCATCTGTCAACTGTGTTGAAAATCCTGGAATACTTTCAAGTTTATCAATCGTGCCGCCCGTATGTCCAAGTCCACGTCCAGACATCTTCGCCACAGGAATTCCAAGAGATGCAACGATCGGAGTCAATGCAAGAGAAGTCTTATCTCCAACTCCTCCAGTACTATGTTTATCTACCTTAATGCCTTTAATTCCTGACAGATCTAACATCTCACCACTTTGTGCCATTGCCATCGTAAGCTCATAAGTTTCTTCCTTATCAAGCCCCTGAAAACAAATCGCCATCATCATCGCAGACATCTGATAATCTGGGATCCTCCCATCTGTATATTCACGGATCATCCAATCTATTTCATCTTTTGTCAAGACATTGCCCTGTCGTTTTTTTAATATGAGATCGTACATTCGCATAGGTTGTTCCTCCTTTTCTTTCTATTATATTTAGTATATCACAAGATGAACAGTTGTATGACAATGACTTCATAAAGAACAGGTATGTTTTGGAATTCATTAAATTCCTTATGCATACCTGTTCTTTGTTGTTATCCATTATTTTTATTTCGTCACAACTGTTTTCTTTCCACTCCAACTAGAATAATAGTTTACTTTTGATACCGTTTTATAAGTATAAACCTGAACATAATATTTTTTCTTCTTGCTAAGACTTGAAAAGTTGCCTGTGTTAATACTTTCACTGCTAGATTCTTTACTTTTCCATCGTAAATATAAGAAGTCTGTGTAAGAAGCCTGCTTTTTCCTCTGCCCTGACGCCGATTGTTCACGTATCAATTTATTATTTTTCTTGATGCCAAGACAGAAAAAGACCGCCCTACTCTGAGAAAGTAAGCGGTCTATAAAACTTATATTAATCAGCTAAACCGTCATCGGTAGCACCTTTTTATATTATTATATTAATATTTGATCAACTTTCTTAACATATGTTCCCATCTTCTCATTGTATTTTCTCTTTTTCTACTCTAAGTTCAATTTCTTTGTTAATATCACTTCTGTAATGATATGATAAATAACAATGATCACAATATTCTCTACAAGATAGATCCACAGATCACTGTCAAATCCAAATGCGTTCTGCAGGTTTGAACCCATATTTCCTAAACTTTCCATTGTTGGAATTCCAATAAGTGATACAATGATTGATAATGCTGCATATGCCACAAATGCAAACAGGAATCGATTGCCGTTGCTCAGCTGTCCGATCACCATTGCTGCGTATACATGATAAATACTGCTTAGCAGACTTACCACCGCTATGATTGCTCCATATCCGATCCATGGTCCTGCGTGTACTTTGATGACCCAATTTCCAAAATACGTTGCGGTATCCATAAGTTTTACTGGACTGATCGCTATGATCTCTACCCCTAATAAAGAGATCACAAAAGCAGTTCCACAACTGATGATCAATGCACTGATCACTTTCGATAAGATCAGGCTTCTTGTTGTAACTGGCAATGTAAACATTAAATATCCTTCTTCTTGAAGCAATCCTTTCCAGAACCGCTGGATCACAATGATCACGTTCACGACAAAAATCGCAACGATCACTACAAGACTGAATACGATCATCGTATTTCCAATTCCCTCAAGGTTGGAACGAATGCTAATTCCAAAGATGATTCCCATCACTAAAAGTACACCCCATAATGGTGCTAAAATCTTTGCTAATGCTTTCAGATCATACTTAATTAATTTGCCTAACATGCTTCGTCCCCTCCTCTGTATACATCCGTATGAAATATCTCACGAAACAGGGCATCGATAGATTTTCCGCTTTCTTCTCTTAAGTCATCTGCTGATTTGTATGTAACGATGCTTCCTTCTTTGATAAAAATAACCTCGTCCATGATCTTCTCGATATCTGCGATCAGATGTGTGGAAATGATCACTGTTCCTTCCTCATTGTAATTGTTTAAGATCGTATCTAAGATAAAATCCCTGGCTGCAGGATCAACTCCTGCGATTGGTTCATCCAGTAAATAGAGTTCTGCTTTTCTACACATTACCAGAACTAACTGAACTTTCTCTTTATTTCCTTTGGATAAGCTTTTGATCTTGGCTTCTGGATTGATCTTTAATGTCTCACACATTGCCTCTGCTTTCTTACGGTCAAAATCTTCATAGAAATCTTCAAAGAAATTCATTAAATCTGAAATCTTCATCCAGTCTGCAAAATACATCTTATCTGGCAGATAACTGATGATCTTCTTGCTATCCACACCTGGTGCTTTGCCGTTCACTTTGATCTCACCTGACGTTGGCTGTAACAACCCATTTAATAACTTGATCAGTGTTGTCTTCCCAGATCCATTCGGTCCTAGAAGTCCGATGATCTTTCCTCGCCCTATTGTTAAATTCACCCCATTCAGGGCTTCTTTCTTTCCGTACCTTTTCTCTAAATTGGTTAATTCTATTAAATTCAAATCCTTCATTCTTCCTCTTCCTTTCCGATCAATGCGACTGCATCTTCCTTATTGTATCCAAGTTCCTCTAAATCCCTGATATATTGTTTTACGATTCTGTGTGCGATGTCTTTCCGGCATTCTTCTATCTTCGCTATATCTTCTGTGACACATCGTCCGCTTGTTCGGTTGGTGATCGTTAAACCATCCTGATCAAGGGCTGATAATGCTCGTTGCATCGTATTGGGATTCACCCCTGCTTCTCCTGCTAGATCCCTAACACTTGGCAGTTTCTCTCCACTTGAATAGATTCCTGATACGATCCTCTTGATCATCTGTTCCTTGAGCTGTGTCCAGATTGGCCGTCCATCATCTATCTTCCAACTCATACTACTCCTTCCTTCTCATTGTATTATTGTATTACTTCCTTAATACAATAATATTGTATGTCACTTTTTTTAAAATGTCAATATGCTTTATTATTTTTATCCAATAACATAAAAGACACCGCACGATAATTTCATGCGATGTCTTTTATGACTACTACTATTGGTAACTATGAATGAGATAGTTCCTTTCTATTTGATCATTGACAGGATTCGTTCTCTGCATCCCAGTCCAATACCATTGGCCTGTTCGATGTTTTTCTCTAGTTGGTGTTCAAAGTGACGGAAAGGAAGGAAAATACCGATTTCGCTGCTTGGTTGTTCAAATTTGTTTTCATCCATTATACCATAATACATGAACGCTCTTGGTAATTGTTCTTCCAGTCTCATCATAAAATCCCATACAATGCTGTAGACTTCATTGTCTTTAATATTTTCTTCTACTTCTTTTGGAAGTTTAAATAATAAAAGAATTCCAATATGTTCTCCGATCTTCATGGTATTGATCTCATTTCTTTGTCTATAATCATGTTTTTCACGGAATCCATATGCAAGACAAATCTCATAATCAGGAATATCATCTGCCTGATTTAAAATTTGCTTATACATTTTGTATTGTTTTGATGAAATCTGTTTGTTTACTTTTATCTGTTTGATCAATTCTCCTTCTGAATCTGTTAATCTTACCGGATTTATCACTCCTTTGTCATTAAATCTTATTGGAATCAAAAAAGCATTTCTCAGCAGATCAAACATACTATTTCCGCAGATTTCCATCAAGAAAGCGGACAAATCTCTGTTTTGATATGCATCAAACAGGGCTTTCACAAATTGTTTTTCCGAAAGATTACGATTTCCACTGTTGGCAAACTCTTCATAAAATAACTCTCGTAGTCGTTCGCAAGCATCTTCGTTTTCCAAAATCTTTTCAAATATGTGCTCTGCGTTTTCTTCTCTTGGAAAAATTGTTTCCACGCTGATCATCCCTTTCTTGACTTTTTCATCAACTGTATTATACTTTAGTAAGAAAGATATGTAAAATATATATATCATATCATCAACATACAAATTTTATATAACAAGGAGATTGAAATCATGCCTTTTGATTATTATCGTATATTTTATTTTGTTGCGAAATATAAAAGCTTTTCAAAAGCTGCAAAAATCTTACACAATAACCAACCGAATATCACTCGCTGCATGAATATTATGGAAAGTGAATTAGGCTGTACTTTATTTATTCGTTCCCATCGTGGAATCAAACTTACGCCAGAAGGAGAACAGCTTTATGCACATGTAGCAATTGCAATTCAACAGATTTCCTCTGGAAATGATGAATTGAATCGAACAAAGAATTTAAAATCTGGAACAGTAACGATAGGAGTAAGTGAAACCGCTCTTCACTTGCTTTTATTGCCAAAATTAGAGAAATTTCATAAACTTTATCCACATATTAAGTTAAAAATTTCCAACCATTCAACACCACAGGCAATTAAAGCTTTACGAAAGGGATTTGTTGATTTCAGCATTGTAACAACTCCATTATATTGTGAACATCCACTACAGTCTCAACAACTTTGTTCTTTTCGCGATATTTTGATTGGTGGTCCTTCTTATAAGGATATTGGATTTTCTCCAAAAAGACTTCGTGATCTGCAGGATTTTCCATTTATTTCATTGAATGAAGGAACTGCAACCAGAAACTTTTATGAAAAATATTTTTACCAGAATCAATTGGTATTTTCTCCAGATATGGAGACTGCTACGACAAACCAGATCTTATCACTAGTGCAGCACGATCTTGGAATTGGTTTTTGTCCAGAAACTCTTGCTAAGGATTCTATAAAGCGCGGAGAAGTCGTGGAAATTTCTGTGAAAGAACATGCAAATCCTCGAGATATCTGCCTTATTACCGATTCCACCAGACCTATCGGAACTGCTGGAAAGAAATTGTTGGAAATTCTTATGGACTCGGAGGTGTAATATTATATGGAAAAAGAATTTCATAATCATATGCGGATACCATGGCATGATTATACGAGAAAAAGCCTCGGACATCCGATCACAGAAGCCTCATTAAGTGAAAAAGCCTCGATCATCGGCCGTACCGGAATTATGCTTTTGTCATGTGGAACCGGAGCCTGGAGAGTACGCAGTTCTATGAACACACTTGCCAGAGAGCTTGGAATTACATGTACTGCCGATATTGGTTTATTATCAATTGAATATACCTGCATTGATGGTGGTGATTGTTATACAGAATCTTTATGTCTGTTTAATACAGGTGTCAATACATCAAAACTTTATCGGATGGAACTATTTGTTAACAAATTTGCTACAAACTGCAAGAAAATGTCTGGAGATGAGCTTCACACCCTTCTTGATCAGATTCATGAAATCCATGGATTTTATTCCCCACCATTTCTTGGATTAGCTGCGGCAGTTGCATGTTGCGCATTTACCTTTTTGCTTGGTGGTGGTCCGACTGAGATGTTTTGTGCATTCTTAGGTGCCGGTGCCGGAAATTATCTTCGAGCGAAAATGAATCAGCATCATTTGACTTTATTCCTATGCACCGCTGCAAGCGTTGCTTTGGCATGTGTTGTATACACAATTTCATTCATGGCATTAAAATCTGGATTTGATGTTTCGATACACCATCAAGCTGGATATATCTGTTCCATGCTTTTTATTATTCCAGGATTCCCATTTATCACAAGTGGCATTGACCTTGCGAAACTAGATATGCGATCTGGACTGGAACGTTTAACTTATGCGATCATCATTATCGCTGTAGCAACTTTAACTGCCTGGATGCTTGCTTTGGTACTTCATTTGAAACCAATGGATTTCCTTCCACTTGGTCTTAATAAATTTCAGTATCTGATCTTCCGTTTGATCGGAAGCTTTTTTGGAGTGTTAGGATTCTCTGTGATGTTTAACAGCCCGTTACGACTTGCCGCTACCGCAGGTTTGATCGGAGCGATTGCCAATACTACTCGTCTGGAACTTGTGGATCTTGCTTCTTTTCCACCAGCTGCGGCTGCATTCCTTGGTGCTTTGCTTGCCGGGCTTCTGGCATCTATGATCAAGACTTCGATTGGTTATCCTCGAATTTCTTTGACTGTGCCTTCCATCGTTATTATGGTTCCTGGATTGTA
>OLRV01001887.1_pt1 | contig 17062 bp, 10 predicted proteins | sample 1672421 | NCBI WGS metagenome assembly OLRV01 (sample SAMEA3136684, study PRJEB25190) | human gut metagenome | biome: human gut; feature: human-associated habitat; material: faeces | place: Austria | collected 2013
GCCCATCGCGCGGCCGGCATCTGGCACGAGCGAGAGTTCCGTCATGCCCGGCACCGAGTTGACCTCGATGACGTACGGCGTGCCGTCCTCGCTGAGCATCATATCGACGCGGGCAACACCCTTGCAGCCGCAGGCCGTGAACGTCTTGATGGCGAGCGCCTGGATCTCCTTCGTCTTCTCGTCCGAGACGCGGGCTGGGATGATGTGCGTCGAAGCGCCCTTCGTGTACTTGCTCTCGTAATCGTAGCGGCCGGAAGCCGTCGTAATCTCGATGATTGGGAAAGCCTCTTTCTTCTCCTCGTTGCCCCAGACGGCTACCGTGAGCTCCTTGCCGCGGATGAACTCCTCGATGAGGACCTCGTCGTTGTAGGAGAAGGCTTCCTTGAGTGCGTCGGCGAGCGCCTCCTTCGTCTCGACGATGTAGACGCCGATGCTCGAGCCTTGCGAAGCGGCCTTGACGACGACCGGCAGCGAGAAGCCCTGCTCGATCTCGGCGGCGAGGTCGCGCTTCATCTCATAGCGGTGGTATGTGTGCGAGCGCGGCGTCGAGATACCTTCGGCAACGAAGACGCGCTTCGAAGCTGCCTTGTCCATCGTGACAGCAGCAGCGAGGACGCCCGAGCCCGTGTACGGGATGCCGAGCATGTCGAGCGTGCCCTGCAGGACGCCGTCCTCGCCGAACTTGCCATGCAGCGCATTGAATACGATCGCGCAGCCGCTCTTCTTGATATCCTCGGCAAACGTCGGCGGATTGAGCTCCATGCCCTCTGCATTGTAGCCCTTCGACTGCAATGCCTTGAGGATGGCCGCCCCCGTCTGGCGCGAGATCTCTGCCTCCGTAGACGGACCACCCATGACGACGACGATCTTATCCTGGTTCATGATGAAAATTTCTCCTTTATCCTCTTTATCTTATCCTTGACATCTTATCTTTGACGCCTATCTGCTCTACAGCGCTTTTTCACTCAGCCTGCAGCAGCGCGACGAGCTCCTCGCCCGTCTTGTAGATGTCGCCGGCGCCCATCGTGATGACGAGGTCGCCCGGCTGCACGAAGTCCTTGAGATAGGCGGCGAGCTTCTCGCGCGCCGGCTCGTAGACGACATGCTGGCCCGACTGGCGCTTGACCTCGTCGACGATCGTCTGGCCGCTGATGCCCGGGATGGGCGCTTCGCCTGCGGCGTAGACATCGGTGAGCACGAGGACGTCAGCCGAGACGAATGCCTTGCCGAACTCCTCGTGCAGGAGCTGCGTGCGCGAGTAGCGATGCGGCTGGAAGACGCAGATCAGGCGCTTCGGGCTCGTCTCCTTGGCGGCCTTGAGCGTCGCGGCGATCTCCGTCGGATGGTGCGCGTAGTCGTCGACGATCCAGATGCCATTTGCGCGGCCCTTCGTCTGGAAGCGGCGCTTGGCACCGTGGAAGGCCGCGAGGCCCGCCGCCATCTTCTCGAAGCTCACACCGATCGAGAGGCCCGTGACGATGCAGGCCATCGCGTCGAGGACATTGTGGCGGCCCGGGATGTTGAGATTGACGTGGCCGAGCTCTTCCTCGCCGTGGAAGACATCGAACGAGATGCCCATGCCGCTGTGCGTGATGTTCTTCGCGCGGTAGTCGGCCTCATGGTCGATAGCGTAGGTGATGTACTTGCGGTCGAGATTCTTGGCCATCGTGCGCAGGTTCTCGTTGTCGAAGCAGATGACAGCGTAGCCCGTCTCCTTGTCGACGTTCTGGATGAACTGCGTGAAAGCCTTGATGATGTTCTCCATCGTGCCGTAGTGGTCCATGTGGTCGTCTTCGACATTCGTCACGACGGCGATGTGCGGGTGGAGCTTGAGGAAGGAACCGTCGCTCTCATCCGCCTCCGACACGAGGTAATCGCTCGTGCCGAGCTCGGCATTCGTGCCGAGGTCGGGGACTTCGCCGCCGACGACGACGGACGGCGAGACGCCCGCGTGCGTCAGCGCGACGCCGAGCATTGAGGTCGTCGTCGTCTTGCCGTGCGCGCCGGCAACCGCGATGCCCTTGTACTCGTTGACGAGGGCCGCATTGATGTCCGAGCGGTGCAGCTTCGTGATGCCGAGGTCCTTGGCCGCCAGGACTTCCGGATTGTCGAACGGGATGGCCGTCGAGACGACGATGGCGTCGACGCCGCGGACATTCTCCGCCTTCTGGCCGCCCAGCGTGATCTTCGCCCCCATCTGGCGCAGCTTCTCGATGATGCCCGAATCCTCGCAATCCGAACCCGACACCTCATAGCCGAGCTCGACCATCATCTTGGCCAGCGGGCTCATGCCGGCGCCGCCGATGCCCACGAAATGAATCTTCTTGATGCCTTTCAGCTCTTTGAGCTCTTTATGCACTCCAATCACCTTTTCCCTTTGTTCCATCTGTTCTTTATTTCTTGGCGATATCGAGGACGAGGTCTGCGATATCGCTGGCCGCCTGCGGACGCCCCATCGCGCGGCTGGCCTTCGCCATCGCCTGAAGCTTGTCGGGCTCGCTCAAGAGCTCGGTGAGCACAGAACTCAGGCGCTCCGGCGTCAGTTCCCGGTCGAGGATCATGCGCGCCGCCCCTGCTTCCTCGAGCGCGCGCGCATTGTGCTCCTGGTGGTTCTCCGCCGCATAGGGATACGGGATCAGGATGGCCGGGATGCCGCGCGCCGTGAGCTCAGCAAGGCCCGTCGCGCCGGCGCGGAAGATGGCGAGGTCCGCCATCGCCATCGCCTGCGGCATATTGTAGAGGTACGGCTTGACGAGGATGTGCGGGCAGGCGGCAAGGTCGACACCGGCCTCCTCGAGCCCCTTGAGCACCGGCTCGTAGCCGCGCTTGCCCGTCACATGCAGGAATTGCACCTCTGGATGCGCTGCCGCAGTCTTGATGACGCCGATCATCGCGAGGTTGATGGCGCGCGCGCCGCGGCTGCCGCCCGAGACGAGGACCGTCAGCTTCTTCGGGTCGAGGCCGAAAGACGCCGCGCCCTGCTCGCGCTGTGCCGAGAGCACTTCGCTGCGGATCGGGTTACCCGTGAAGACGACCTTATCGGCTGGGAAGTGCTTCATGGCCTCTTCCGTGCCCGCCGCGATCTTCGTCACGAACTTCGAGAGGATCTTGTTGGTGATGCCCGGCACGACATTCTGCTCCTGTATGAGCGTCGGGATGTGCATGAGGCTGGCCGCGAGCAGGATAGGCCCGCAGACGTAGCCGCCCGTGCCGATGACGACGTCCGGCTTGAACTTGTGGACGATGCGCGTAGCCTTGGCCACGCCGACCATCGCGCGGCCGGCGCGCAGGATGTTGTCGGCTGTCAGATGGCGCTCGAACCCCTGGATGTCGACTGTCGTGAAGGGCAGTCCTTCCTTGGGGATGATGTCAGCCTCGAGGCCGCGCTTCGTGCCGACGTAGAGGAATCTCGCGTCGGGCACCTTCTGCTGGATAGTCCGGATGATGGTGATGGCCGGGTAGATATGGCCGCCCGTGCCGCCGCCTGAAACAATGATATTCAAGATGAGAAATCCTCCCGTCGAGTCACTTCTGCTGTTCTAATTCATGGACGAGATGCTTGAAGTCGCGGCCGCGCTCCGCCATGTTGTGGTACATGTCGAAGCTCGCGCAGGCCGGCGAGAGCAGCACGACGCCCGGCTCCTTGGCCAGCGCATGCGCGATTTCTACGGCCTTGCGCATCGAGTAGCCGGCCGCATAGATCCGCTCCTCAGGGAAGCCATTCTCGACAGCGGCCCCGTAGAAGCGCGCGGCTGCGCGGCCGATGAGGACCAGTGCGTCAACGCGCTCGCAGACGAGCTTCATGAAATCCGTGAGGTCCGTCATCTTGTCGTCGCCGCCCGCCAGCAGGACGATGTGGCCGTCGAACGTCTCGAGCGCCTTGATGGCCGAGTCCGTATTCGTCGCCTTCGAGTCGTTGTAATACGGCACACCGTCAATCGTCGTCACGTACTCGATGCGGTGCTCGACACCGCGGAACGACTTGAGCACGGGGACCATCAGCGCGGGCTCGCAGCCGGCGAAGAAGGCCACGGCGATGGCCGCAAGGGCATTCTCGACATTGTGCGGTCCCTTGATGCCGAGCTCATCCGTGCGGCAGAGCTCATGCTCCTCACCCTGCCAGCGGATGACGATGAGGCCGTCGCGCACGCTACCGCGCACAAAGACGCCCTCCTCGAGTTCTTCCCGGCGGCTGAAGTAGCAGACCTGCGCCTGCGTGCGCGCCTTCATGCCGCGCGTCTTCTCGTCGTCGTAGTTGAGGACGACGTAATCGTCCCCCGTCTCCTCGCGGAAGATGCGCTCCTTCATGGCCTGGTAGACCTCCATCGAGCCGTGGCGCACGATGTGGTCCGGCGTCACATTGAGCAGCGCCGAGACGTGCGGGTGGAAGTGCTCCGTCGCCTCCATCTGATAACTCGAGATCTCCGCCGCGATGCAGCCGCCCTTGCCGATGCGCAGGGCCTCCTCCGACAGCGGCACACCGATGTTGCCGCCGACGCCGACCTTGTCGTAATGCGTCTCGAGCAAGAGTCCGAGCAGCGTCGTCGTCGTCGTCTTGCCGTTCGTGCCCGTCACCGCGCAGATCGGCGACTCCGCAATGTCATAGGCGAGCTCCACCTCGCTCATGATGCGGATGCCCTTCGCGTAGGCCGCCTGGATGAGCGGGATGCGCACCGGCACGGCCGGCGAGACGATAACCGTATCCACGCCCTCGAGCAGGCTCTCCTGCTGCGGGCCGAAGGCGAGCGCGACGCCGAGCTCGCGCAGCTTCGAGAAGTCATCGCCGAGCTTCTCGAGCTCCTCTTCCGTCTTTGCGTCGCTCAGCGTGACCGCTGCGCCAAAGCGGCGGGCGAGCTTCGCCGCAGCAAAGCCGCTGACGCCCGCGCCAATGACCAGTACGTTCTTCTGCTTCCAATCCAACTCCATGACAAGTCCTCCCGACTATACAAGAAAATCCGACTTTACATCCCGTTACGGCATCATCAGCAGTCCGACGACGCTCGCGACAAGTCCGACCATCCAGAAGACAAAGACGACCTTCGTCTCCTTCCAGCCGCCGAGCTCGAAGTGATGGTGTATAGGACTCATGCGGAAGACGCGCTTGCCCGTCGTCTTGAACGAGATGACCTGGATGATGACCGAAAGCGCCTCGCAGACAAAGACGAAGCCGATGACGGCCAGCAAGATCTCCGTATGCGTCAGGATGCCGGCAGCCGCAATCGCGCCGCCGAGTGCCAGCGAGCCCGTATCGCCCATGAAGACCTTGGCCGGGTGGGCATTGAAGCGCAGGAAGGCCAGGCAGGCCATCATCATGGCCACGCAGAAGATCGCGAGGTCAAAGTGGCCCGTCATATAGCAGACGAGCGCATAGGCGCCCGAGGCGATGGCCACCGTGCCTGAAGCCAGGCCGTCGAGGCCGTCCGTCAAGTTGACGGCATTGCTCGTGCCGACGAGCACGAAGAGCACGAGGAAGTAGTAGCCGATGCCGATGTCGAGATTGATGTCGGCAATCGGGATCCAGATCGTCGTGTCGATGCCGAGCACGCGCGTGCCGACGATCATCGTCACGATGGCAATGAGGATCTGGCCGAGCATCTTCTGCTTCGCCTTGAGGCCGAGGTTGCGTTTCTTGACGACCTTGATGTAGTCGTCGAGGAAGCCCAGCACGAAATGGCCGAGCGTGATGAAGATGGCCAACAGGACAGCCGGCGTCAGCGGCGCCGCTGCCACCGTCGCGATCACGATGGCCAGTATGATCATGATGCCGCCCATCGTCGGCGTGCCACTCTTGGCCTGATGGCTCTTCGGCCCTTCTTCACGGATGCTCTGTCCGAACTTGAGCTTGTGCAGCTCCGGAATCAGTAACGGCCCTGTGCAGAGCACGAGGCCGGCGGCAAAGATGGCCGCAAGAAGTATCTTATCCAAGTTCTAACGTCTCCACTCTCTTTATGATTTCCCACTCGAGCCAGTGCTCAGAGCAGGTCGATGATCTTTTCCATCTGCATGCCGCGCGAGCCCTTGAAGAGGATCGTATCGCCCGGCTCGAGGATCTGGTGCAGGTAGTCGGCTGCCGCCTCGTGCGAATCTGCGCGGAACACCTGCGGCACGCCGCCCGCCTCCGCGCCGTCCGCGATGAAGGCACCCATCTGGCCGCGCGTGACGACGGCAGCAAAGCCGTGCTCGGCGAGCTCACGGCCGACCTCGCGGTGCGCCTCCTCCGAGACGCTGCCGAGCTCGAGCATGTCGCCCATGACGGCGATCTTGCGTCCCTTCGTCAGCTCCGAGAGCGTCTCGATGGCCGCCTTCATCGACATCGGGCTTGCGTTGTAGGCATCGTTGACGACATGGTACATCTTGACATCCTGCACCTCGAAGCGCATCTTCGTCGCCTTGAGGTTGCGCAGGCCGGCGGCCGCCTCCGCAGGCGTCAGGCCGAGCGCGAAGCCGGCCGCGATAGCTGCGAGCGCGTTGTAGACATTGTGGCGGCCGACCATCGCAAACACAAACGTCTGCTCACGTCCCTTCCAGTCGAGCGTGAAGCGCGTCTCATGGCCGCCGACCGTCTCGATATCCCTGGCGCGCACATCGGCCTCATTCTCGATGCCGAACGTCAGGACACGCACGCCCTCCTTCGCCTTCGAGCGCATCGCCGCGACGTACGGATTGTCCGCATTGAGGATGACCGTGCCGCCCGCGGGGATGGCCTCGACCATCTCCGACTTCGCCTTCGCGATGTTCTCGATGGAACCGAGGAGCTCCATGTGCGTCTCGCCGACATTCGTCACGATGCCGACAGACGGCGCCGCGATCGGCGCCATGGCCTCAATCTGGTGCAGGCCGCGCATGCCGATCTCGACGACAGCAGCCGTGTGCTCCTTGCGCAGGCCCAGGAGCGTCAGCGGCAGGCCGATCTCATTGTTGTAGTTGGCCTGCGTCTTGAGGACAGGGCCGCGCGCCGAGAGCACCGCAGCCGTGAGGTCCTTCGTCGTCGTCTTGCCGTTCGAGCCCGTGATGGCGACGACCGGCAGCGAGAAGCGCATGCGCCAGGCGTGCGCGAGCTGCTGATAGGCCGCGAGCGTGTCCGGCGCGATGAGCACCGTCGTCTTGAGGCCGGCCAACTGCTCCTTCGGGCAGCCCGTGCTGACCATGACGCCGCTCGCACCCTTCTCGACCGCATCGCGCACGAAATCCTCGCCGTTGAAGCGCTCGCCCTTGAAGGCGAGGAACAGGACTCCCGGCGTGATCTTGCGCGTATCCGTCACAATATCCGTGAACTCTTCATGCTCCATCTTGTAGAGCTGTGCCCCCGTCGCTTCGCGGACCTCATCAAGCGTAAATGCTGGCATCGGAAAACTCCCTCCTGCAACTCTGCAACTCTGTAATCTCGTCAATTCTTCTCGGCCATCTTGGCAGCGACAGCTGCGCGGGCCTCTTCCTTATCGTCGAAGTGAATCGTCTTGTCCTTGAGGATCTGGTAGTTCTCGTGACCCTTGCCGAGGATGACGACGATATCGTCCTTCTCCGCCATCTCGACGGCGCGGTAGATGGCCTGGCGGCGGTCCACGATGAGCTCATGGTGCTTCGTGCCGATGGCCTCCTCGACACCCTCCTCGACCTGCGAGAGGATGAACGCCGGGTCCTCCGTGCGCGGATTGTCCGACGTCGCGATGACGACATCGGCGAGCTCCGCCGCGAGACGTCCCATGATTGGGCGCTTCGTGCGGTCGCGGTCACCGCCGCAGCCGAAGACAGCGATGATGCGCCGCTTCGCGATCTTGCGCGCCGTCTTGAGGACATTCTCGACGCCGTCCGGCGTGTGCGCGTAGTCGACGATGATGGAGAAGTCCTGGCCGGCCTTGACGAGCTCGAAGCGGCCCGGCACTGCCGTGAAGGCCTCGAGCGCCTCCTTGATGACGGATGCGTCGATGTGCTCCGCAAGAGCCGCGCCGACGGCGCTCATGACATTGTAGACATTGAAGATGCCCGTGATGTGGAGCGAGAGTTTCATCTCGCCGAAGCTCTCGTGATGGAGCACGAACTCCGCGCCGTTCGCGTGGACGAGGATGTCCGTCGCGCGCAGGTCGGCTTCCTTCTCGATGGCATACGTCAGATGCTGGCATTCTGCATGTGCGAGCATCGTCGCACCGGCCGCATCGTCGATGTTGACGACAGCCGTCTTGCCCTGCTTGCAGCCCTTCTCCGACACATGGTCGAAGAGCTTCGCCTTCGCGAGCATGTAGTTCTCGAGCGTCTTGTGGTAGTCGAGGTGATCCTGCGTGAGATTCGTGAAGACAGCCGTGTCAAACTCGATGCCCGCTACGCGGTTCTGGTCGAGCGCGTGCGACGAGACTTCCATGACGACGTAGTCCATGCCCTTGTCGCGCATCATCGCCAGCGTGTGCTGCAGCTCGACGACATCCGGCGTCGTATTGTGGATTGGCAGCACCTCATCCTCGATCATGATCTGGATCGTGCCGATCAGGCCGACCTTATAGCCTGCCTTGCGCAGGATGGCGCGCGTGATGTAGCTCGTCGTCGTCTTGCCGTTCGTGCCCGTGATGCCCACGACGCGCATCTTACGCGCCGGGTAGTCGTGGAAGTACGGCACGATCGTGTCGAGCGCCGGCTGCAGCTCCTTGACGCGCAGCACCGCGATGCCCTGTGGCACCTCGACATCCTCGCGCGTCGTCACGATGGCGCTTGCGCCCGCCGCGACAGCCTGCGGGATGAACTTGTGGCCGTCAACATGGACGCCCGGGATGCAGACGAAGAGCGTGCCCTGCTGCACCTTGCGCGAATCGTGCTCGATGCCCGTGATGACCGTATCGCGATTTCCGATGATGACAGCATCCTCCAAGAGATCTGCCAGCTGACCGATAGTTTTCATTGTATTTCCTCCCCAAGGCTCCGCCTGCGGTCATGCCGCCGCGGGCCGTTACCTATTATAAACCGTATCCATGCGTCCTGCAAACACAAAAGAAGCTGCTCGTTCGATTTGCAGCCTCTTTTCCATCTTATTTACTTTCATGCGAAAAATACGTCTTCTTCGGGACCTGCATGCCAAGCTGGCTCTCCGCGATTGCCTTGATACGCTCCGGGTTCTTGAGCTTCGCGATCTCCACATTGAGCCGTTCATTCTCCTGCTCGATGCGAGTGGCCTCGCTCTGCGTCTCGACGAGCGTGTAGCCGCGGCTCGCACTGATGCCGCTGCCGATCGTCACGAGCATCGCGAGCAGTGCCGTGACGATGAAGAGCACCTGGAAATGAGAGCGCAGCGACGTGTTGAGCACGCGGTGCACGAACATCTCCTGACGCTCCGGCTTGTGCTCCTCCGCCTGATGCACAGGGACCTCCTGATACGATTCGTCCTGTCTTTCCTGTCTTGCCAGCATCAGCGCGCCTCCTTTCTCGTCTCTTCCTGATCATCCGCTGTATCCAGTTTCTCCGCGATGCGCAATTTGGCGCTCTTCGAGCGCGAGTTGTGCGCGAGCTCATCGGCCGTCGCCTGCTTCGGCTTGCCGAGCAAGCGGATCTCTGGCCTATGGTGGCAGACGCAGACCGGCAGCTCCGGCGGGCAGATGCAGCCGCGCGCCATCTCCTTGAGCGTCTGCTTCGCGATGCGGTCCTCCAGCGAGTGGAAGGTGATGATCGCGATGCGCCCGCCCGGCTTCAGGTGATGCACCGCCGTGCGGAACGCCTTCTCGAGGATGCCGAGCTCGTCGTTGACCTCGATGCGGATGGCCTGGAAGATGCGCTTCGCCGGATGGCCGCTGGCCGCCTGGCGCACCGCCTTCGGCACCGCCTTGCAGATGATGTCGACGAGCTCGCCCGTCCGCTCGATGGGCTTTATGGCGCGCTCCCTGACGATGAACTGCGCGATGCGGCGCCCCCAGCGCTCCTCGCCGTAATCGTGGAAGATGCGGTCGAGCTCCTTCTCGCTGTACGTGTTGACGACATCGTACGCCGAGAACTTCGCCTCCGGGTCCATGCGCATGTCGAGCGGCGCATCGTGCATGTACGAGAAGCCGCGCTCCGCCGTGTCGATCTGGTGCGACGAGACACCGAGGTCAAAGACGACGCCGTCGACGAGCGGTGCCCCCTGCGCCTCGAGGATCTCCTCGAGATGCGAGAAATTGCTGTGCACGATGTCGACGTGGCACTTGACGTCCTTGAGGCGCTCTTTCGCCGCCGCGATGGCCTCCTCATCCTGATCGATGCCGATGATGCGGCCCTCAGGCGAGAGCAGTTCCGCGATGCGATGGGAATGGCCAGCGCCTCCCAGAGTACAGTCGACATAGATCCCTTCTTTATTTGTCACGAGACCCTTGACCGTCTCCTCCAGCATGACGCTGATATGATGAAACTCCACGTTTCCTTCCCCCATCTATCTATCGCTTCCTATTCTATATGCCGAGCTCCGCCAGCGACGCCGCGATGGCCGTCACATCCGGCTCGACTTCCTCGTTGTAGCGGCTCCACTGTTCCTTGCTCCAGACCTCGATGCGGTTGTCCGCCCCGGTCAGCACGACAGGCTGGCGCAGCGTGATGTCCGCATAAGCGCGCAGATTTGCCGGCACGAGGAAGCGCCCCTGCTTATCGCATTCGAGCGTGCGCGCCCCCGAGAAAAAGAACCGCACGATGGCGCGCGCCTCCGGCTTCGCGAGCGGCAGCGCCCGCAGCTTTGCCGCGAGCTCCTCCCATGCCTGCTGACCGTAGAGGAAAAGGCACTTGTCGAGCCCCTTCGTGATGACAAAGGAAACACCGAGCTCCTGACGGAAATCAGCCGGGAGAATGACGCGTCCCTTCGCATCAATCGTATGGGCGTACTCACCCATGAACATCCCGCTGCACCGCCTTTCCACACATCTGGCACTTTTCCCCACAATTCGCCACTTTATCTATTCTTTTTTATAGCAGATAAATCCTGCTTTTGCAAGTGGAAATTCATTTTCTACAGAAAAAGAAAAGCCCTTCCCATCCCAAAGGGGATGGAAAAGGCTTTCCCGAGCATCCAGAAGATGCTTATTCTTTGCCGAAATGGATGTAGACACCGTCAAGGTCGGCCACCTCGAGGCCCATCTTCGTGAAGGCCACATGGAGTGCCTTCTCGAAGAGATCGCGGTTCTTCGTCTCGTCGCCGACGACGATGAGCTGCGTTGCAGCATCATCGTCCGGCAGGATCGTGAAGCGCGAGCCATTGTACTTGAGCGTGAATTCGCCCGTGCCCTTGTCCGTCGTCAGCTCCGTGTCGAGCTCACGATACTGCGTCGCAGGCTGGTTCGGCTCCGGCAGGACCTGAGCCGACGGCGCGATCTTGACTTCCGTCGTGCGCTTGGCGACATCGTAGGTGCCGTAGCGGTGCGTCGTCTTGTCCTCCAGCACCTTGAAGAACGGCAGCGTCACCACGCGCTTGTCCTCCGGACGGTCGCCGCCGCGGTCGCGGTCACCGTCCCAGACCGTCTTGTGGCCCGTCGTCTCCGTCGTGTCCTCCGGCGTGTTCGGCGTATTCTCCGGCGTCTCCGGCAGCGGCGTCACCGTACCCGTGCCCGGCGTCACCGGCGGATTGACCGGCGGCACGATATCCGGCTTGCTCGGCAGATTGACCGTGATGTCACCGTCATAGTGATAGCGGTAATTGCCGTAGACCTTGCCGCTATCAATCGGACCATAGTCCGGCAGCGACGTGCTGACACCGTAGTGACCATTCGGCAGTCGGCCATCAGGCGTATACGACGGCGTCACCGTCTCGCCATAGACGAGCTGCCCATTGATCGGATCCGGGCTCGACGGATTGTTCGGATCCGTCACCGTGTAGACCACATCCCCGAGCGCATTGCCATTGCCATCGACATGGAAGTGAACATCCTTCGGGTTGATGGTCAGCTTAGCATCGCCGCCCGAAATCGTGTAGTTCTTGAGGAAATCCTCCGAATTGTTGGCGACCGTCGTCTTGAAATCATAGTCGCCGACATGTTTCGTCTTCGTGTTGTTCTCGATATAACCACCGCCGTAATTGCCGTAGTTATAGGAGAGATCCGACGCCTTTTCCGCGTCGCCATTCGTCAGGCCATCAACCAACGAGACCGTCTTGCCGACCGTTGTACCGTAGGCGGTGCCGTAGTCAACACCAACATCCTTCGTCGTGATCTCCAGCGGCGCCTTCGTGATAGTCGCCGTACCGTCCTCAATCTTCACCGTGTAATTCGTGAGCTTATTGTCCTGCTCACCCGTGATATCATACGAGCCGACATCCTTTGTCGCACGGCCATTATCGCCGACACCGGCATTCTTGTAGTTCTTCAGCTGGCCAAGCAAATCCTTGACCTCTGCCTTCGTCTCGCCATTCGCATTGCCGGATACCACCGTATAATCATACAACTTCTTGCCCGACTCCTCATCAAAAGGCGTGCCATATTGCGTGCTGGCATCATTAATCTTGACCGTCAAATCGGCCGGAGTGACGATGATATCGCCCTCTACCGTTACCTTGTAGTTCTTGTAGGCATCCGTGCCATCTTCATGCGTGATACCGCCACCCGTATGCGTGAGTTCACCCAAATACGTACCGGCATCCGCACTGATGGCACCTTCATGCTTCGCCTGATTTTCCTTCAGGCTCGTATCATACTTTCCACCCGACACGATACCAAACTTCAGATCCTTCGTTGAGATACGGTCGCCATTGGCCAGCTGGTCTGCCGGTACAGTCGCCTCCGAGAAAGTCTTCTCCGGGGAACCATACTGCTGCGTCATCGTATTGCGAATGGTAATGGCCTTTGGATTCAATATGACATTAGAACCATTCACCGTCACATCGTAGTCACCAAGGTCTGCCGTCTTTTCCACGTCCAGCGTGTAACCGCCATCCTTGACATCGTTGGTATGCGTATCATCTTTATACGCCTCTGTCGTGTAGGTCAGTTTCAGATCTTCCAAAAGTTTGGCAGGATCATCACCATTCACCGCCGTATTGAAATGGCTGGTATAATTCTTGTTTACAGTGCCATAGGTAGTGGTCACAGCATCCGTGTCTACCGTGGCTTTAGCCTTGGTCAGAGTTTCTGTCCCGACAGTCCCCTGGCTCACATCATAGTTCTTGATGGTATCCGAGAATTCCGTTGTGATGGCGTATCCACCATCTTTCACGTGATTCGTCTTATAGGTGCCATCGGTGTTCTGCTGCAGAGCGTCAGACGAGGTCTTCAAGTTCATTTCCTTGATAAGATCATCTACCTTGTCTCCATTAACCACAGCTGTCTCAGCATTACGGATATGAGCCGCACCTTCCACATCGTTCTTGACACCCTGCCAGTCGCCATAGACTTTGCTATTGCTGTCTGTGTCGATGACCAGTTTCGCCTTATTCAGGGTCACATTGGCATTCTTCACGGTAACATCGTAGTCATCATGGTCCAGAGAACCATTGGCTGTAACGAGCAGATCATACCCTCCCTCTTTCACATCATTGGTCGGGTTCCCATCTTTATCATAGGCATCGGTGGAATAAGAGAGCTTCAACTGTTTCAGAAGTTCGTCCCCATTATCCCCATTCACCGCCGTATTGAAATGGCTGGTATAATTCTTGTCTACGGTGCCATAGGTAGTGATAACATTGTCCGTGTCTACCTCGGCTTTAGCCTTTGTCAGGGTCTCTATCCCGACAGTCCCCTGACTCACATCATAGTTCTTGATAGTATCCGAGAATTCCGTTTCGATGGTGTATCCACCATCTTTCACGTGATTCGTCTTATAGGTGCCATCGGCGTTTTGCTGCAGAGCATCGGACGAGGTCTTCAGCCCCATTTCTGCCACCAGATCTGCCACTTTGTCTCCATTGACGACAGACGTCTCAGCATTGCGGATATGCGCTGCACCTTCCACATCATTCTTGACGCCCTGCCAGTCGCCATAGACTTTGCTATTGCTGTCTGTGTCGATGACCAGTTTCGCCTTATTCAGGGTCACATTGGCATTCTTCAAGGTAATATCGTAGTCATCATGGGTCAGAGAGCCTTTGGCGGCAACGATCAGATCATATCCGCCCTCTTTCACATCATTGGTCGGTTTCCCATCTTTATCATAGGCATCGGTGGAATAGGAGAGATTCAACTGTTTCAGCAGTTCGTTCCCATTATCCCCATTCACCGCCGTATTGAAATGGCTGGTATAATTCTTGTCCGCAGTGCCATAGGTGGTGGTCACGTTGTCCGTATCCACAGTGGCCTGGGCTTTGGTCAGGGTTTCCGTACCAGCAGCCCCACGCTTTACGGTATAGTTGGTGATGGCATCCGCAAACTTCGTATCAATGGCATAGCCGCCATCTTTCACATGGTTTGTCTTGTAAGTCCCGTCAGCATTTTTGATCAGAGCTTCAGAAGAAGTCGTCAGCCCCATTTCCTTTTCCAAGTCGGAAACTTTATCCCCATTCACGACTGCCGTCTCGGCATCCCGGATATGGGCAGCGCCTTCTACATCGTTCTTGACCCCCTGCCAGTCCCCATAGACCTTGCTGTTGCTGTCCGTGTCGATGACCAGTTCAGCCTTATCCAGGTATACTTTCTTGGGATCGCCAATCACAATATTGTAGTTGGTCAAATCGCCGGTAGCCTTAGTTACCATGCCATAGCCAACAGTAGAAGCATTTTGGGTATGGGTATTCTCATCCTTCAGTGCCTTGGAAACATCATTGGTCACTTTGACCAGCTGATCGATGGTCTTGCCATCTTTATTGGTGGCATCCACCGTATCTTTGGTGTCTCCATTGGCAAATCCGGACAGATTGTAAGCGGTCTTGGCATCTTCCTGTACTTCGGCAGCTTGACCATAAATCCGATGAATATCTTCTGGGTTTACCGTCAGGGTAGCCTTATTAACTGTGGATTTCCCGTTGGTGATATGGACGGTATAGTCAGAGAGTTCCTTGCTGGCAGCCCCCTGAAGTTCATAACTCCCGGCATTTTGAGTTTTCACCTTGTCGTTGCTGGCATCAGTTTTCGCCCCGGTATTGGTGTAGTTGAGGAATTTATCTCCCAGTACAGACTGGGTATCCCCGTTCACCAGCCCGCCTTTGGTGCTATCTACCGTATAGCCATACTTGGTATCATCAAAGGCCGTGCCATAGGCGGTGGACACATTCCCCACCGTCAGGTAGAGATCCGCCGGATTCACGGTGATAGTGCCGCTGCCGGTGACCGCGTAGTTGGCCGAAGCATCGCTGCCGTCGCTGGCTTTTACTTTGGCACTGGTGGTCAGATACTGGTTTTCATAGTTGCCTGCATGGGCTGTGGTATTGCTGCCCTTGCTGGCAGCATAGGTGCCGGTGCCATCGGTGGCAATGGTATAGGTGATGTCAGCAGCATCCAGTTTATCCTTGTTTACCAGCTGAGAACTGTAGTCCTCCGGCGTCCCGCTAGTCACATCAGCATTGCCGTACGTCTGAGTACCGCTATTATTGATGGTCAGGGTCTTCCGTGTAATTTCCACTTCTCCAGGGTTAGCAGCCTTATCATAGCCATTCAGGGTCTTGACACCATCCTGATAGGCCACATCCATCACATAGAAAGCTCGGTTCTTGTCATCAGCTGTCTTGTATGCATCTGAACCTTCTGCTTTTTCATTCCCGTTGGTCCGGGTAGCTGTTTGCGCAGCCCCTTCGCTGGATACGTTGACCGTAGAGAGTCCTATCTTAGTGTTAGTGCCGTCCGAAATGGTCACATAGTTCAGGTATTGGGACTCGTCGAAATTATTTTTGAAATCGGTGACGTCGATGTCACTCCCTTTAGAATCCTTATAGGCAGCCTTAGAGGTCAGAGTCTCTACCATTTTTTCCTCAGCCAGGTTATCCCCATAGGTTTTGGAAGTATAGCCCCCGGAAATGGTAATCACCGGCGTCACCTGGAAGATGAATTTATTGCTGCTGGTATCGTTATAGTCGGTCAGTGTATTGCCAGAGCTGTTTGTAGTCACTGTAGCATTGTTATCGGATCTGGCGGTCCACTGGGCATTGGTACCGCTCTTCAGATTGCTGCCCAGGTTGGTGTCATAGTCGCTGGGCGAATTGACATAGACCTGCCAGGTGCCGCCGGTGGTGATGGCATCTGTGCCTTTCGTATTGTTCACCAGAGAGCCCTGGCTTCCCTGGGCATCGATGACAACAGCGCCCTTATCAGCGCTGGCCGCAGCCAGGGTGCCCTCTGTATCCTTACCATTGTAATCCACTCCGGCGCCCAGGGTGATCTTACCGGTCTTCCCGGTGGAGGTCAGGCTGATCTTGCCGCCGCGGGTAGTCGTTGTACCGTCATCATAGGTATTGGACATAATGCCATGAACTTCAATATCGCCAGAAGAGAGAATGGTCACGTTATCCTTGTATGTATCTTTCAGCGTAGTAGAAGTATCCGTTTCAGGATTTTCTCCAGAATGAATTTCCCCGCCTACGGTTACATTACCTGTACCGGTAATCTTGAGGCCATGATCTACATAGACAGTACCATGGTTATAGTCAGTTACCTTATTGGACGTATCCCCAATTTTCACCGTACCGCCATCAATACTGAGCGTATCCAAAGCCTGTCCTTTACCGATATCTCCCTTAAGAGCTACAGTACCCTTACCCGTATTGATTTTCAAACTGGAATTAGCCAGGTTGTTTTCCTGGACAAAGCCCCAGGTGGTTTCACCACCGAAGTTCGCATCATCCCACTGGTTATCACTGCCATATCCAACAGTCAGGAAAGGTCCATTGTTATCCGGCTGTGTAATTGTTCTCCCAGCTGTATAGGTACTCCAAGTGGGATCCAACCCATAGGCTTTTTCCCCATTCTTTCCGGTCTTCCAATCTGATGAAACCGTATCCCAGAATTTGATGCCAGCATCATATTTCAGTGTATTTCCTTCGGAATCCTTATATGTGCTGGCAGCACCTTCCGGACCGGTAACCCAATAAAAGCCGTCCATCAACGTAGGATCAGAGGGACCCCAGGTTGCTGGGTTGTTTTTATCATCGTTTACAGTAGTTTACAACTTTAAGCAGCCTCTTCATCAGACCGAATTACGTCCTGCA
>OLRV01001888.1_pt1 | contig 17059 bp, 8 predicted proteins | sample 1672421 | NCBI WGS metagenome assembly OLRV01 (sample SAMEA3136684, study PRJEB25190) | human gut metagenome | biome: human gut; feature: human-associated habitat; material: faeces | place: Austria | collected 2013
TTTTTTCCTCATAACAGCTTTCCGTGTGCGTATGCCCTTCCTGCCCATCGGTTTCCTCTTTCTGGCAAACCAGTGTTTTGGTATAGCAGGCATCCGTATGAACATGTTCTGCCGTGTAACCACACTGATAATCTGCCGTCATGGAAATACCGGTATGATGCAGCTTCCAGCTGACAACCAGAAAAATCCCGGCCGCCAGGACAAGAAACACTGCCAGATACAGCCGGATGCTTTTATGTTTATCCTGAAAATTTCGGATATAATGATTTAATGTATTTTTCACCTTGCACCTCACTATCTGATTCTGGAAAAACGGTTCAAAGGCCAGACCCGCAAAAATACTTTTCCCACAATCTGTTCTTTCTCTACGCATCCGATCGTACTGCTGCGGCTGTCAATTGACACACTTCTGTGATCTCCCAGCACAAAGTAACGGTTTTCCGGTACCTGATACGGAAATTTCACATCACATTCGCCCAATGCCAGTTCATCCACATACGGCTCATCCAGTTGTTTTCCAATCTTCAGTAAAAGATTCCACATAACCGTCATATTGCGGTTCGCGGCCTTTCTCCTCCAAGGTATGATATAAACCGACAGCCATATCCAGACTCTCGCTGTTACCTGTTGCCAGATAGTGTTCAGCCAGCCCATAGATGGCGTAGGTCATGGCATACGTATATTTGGAAGCATTCAGCACCTCACCGTCAGGATTGACCAGCCAATATACCCCACCATGTTCCTTGTCTATAAATGTATCAATGAAGTAGCGTTGCGATTTATCCGCAAGCTTCAGATAAGCCTCATCCTTAAACGTACGGTATGCGGCAGAAAAACTCCACAGAATCCGGGCATTCAGAACCCCTCCTCTCGGAGCATCCACTACCGGAGTACCATTCCGCAATACAGTTCCATAAAAACCGCTGTCGGGAGCCACTGCATAATCCATCCAAAACGGCAACACGCTGTCCCTGACATTCGTGACAATCTCTGTACGCATGCGTGTCTGCATATCTGTCTCCCCTGAATGCGACCGGCAGCCTGCCAGACAAGACGCAACCAGCAGTGCTATCCAATAAAACATCTTCCTTTCCATAATTATTCTCTAAAACCATCAAACTTTTCCTTGTATAATTCCCCGTTTATCAGAAACTGGTGTTCGTCGTCTCAAGTACTGGTGTTTGTCATGTCAGACACCGGCTTTCATCACGACAGACCCTGACGTCTATCACAACAACTACTGGTGCCTGACATTTCACTCACAAATATTTTATTATTAAGTGTTTATTTATAATTTATCAATATCCCGGATTCTGGTCAGCCTGATTGATGAGCGGGTTGGTCAGAATCTCATTCGTCGGAATCGGGAAGATTTCCTGATAAGCCTCGTGCTCAAAGAAACGGAATGAGTCACCAGTCTGCAGACAAGCCTCTTGTGAAGAGTTGGCTGCTGTCTTCGGATATTCGGCGGCAAACCATTCTTTGCACATACCCATACGGCACAAATCATGGTAAAGCGAGAACTCGGCATTGAATTCATGGCGACGCTCTATAATCAGCGCCACCTTCCATACCGGAGAAGTATAGCCTTTGGCTGCTTTATAGCTTGTATAATAGGTCTCTGCATCCGGCACTTCCACCGTCTGGGTATTCAACATGTCGGCGGGTAGGTCAATCATCGTCGCTCCCATCTCCAAATTACCCCAAGCACGGTTACGTATCTGACGTATCATGTTCCATCCGGTAGCGTTGTCACCTGTCTCGAAACAACATTCTGCATAGTCGAGCATGATGCCTGCATAACGCTTCAAAGTCAACGAAATAGGATTGAATACTTTGTTGTTCTCACCTGGCTTGCATCTCCAGTATTTCAAGGAATAAACAGTAGGCATATTTTCGGAACCTTGGAAAAGACCGTCAAAACCACTTGTCACCCCTACAGTCTGCCCGGTAATGGGATGCGTATCCCCTTTGGCAACAGCAGAGTATTGGCGGCGTTTGTCACCCGGTTCAAAGGAACGTACAAACTCCCAAGAAAGACAGAGAGACCCCCAGCCTCCCCATTCGGGTGCCGCACACATATATCCGTACCACATCATGGCATCTGAAGACGAATCGGCTCCCCAGCCCATATATCCTTGTTCATGATACATCACCTCAAATACAGATTCTTTGGTCCAATGTGTATCCCAGGCATGCAGGTTACCGAAGCAGGGCTCCAATGAATAGGTTCCACTGTCCACTATATCCTTTAGTTCCGTCTTGGCTTTCGTAAAGTCTTTCTTCAACATATACAGCTCGGCCAAATAAGCTTTGCAGAACCCCTTGGTTATACGTCCGTATTCACCATTCATGGGTAACCAGTCCAGATGGTCGCGTCCAAAAGACAAATCTTCCTCGATAGCCGCATAAGTCTCATCCACGGATTCCGGACGTGCCTTTCCTACCGAAGTAGTATAGGTTTCACCGGTAAACAACATCGGTACCCTTCCGAAAAGTTTCGTCAGGTAAAGGTAGTTATAACCGCGGATGGCACGTGCTTGCGCTTCATAAACGGTCTTGGAATTGCTGTCCGCAAATATAGAGGCATCCGCCGTCTCCAGGCCAGCCAGGAAACGGTTTGCACGGTCCACTGCACGATAACTCATCCGCCATGCAGTCTCCAGGGAACCCTTATCGGGTTTCCAGGCATGACGCTGCCATTCCGCATCCCAACCGGAAGCCTGACAGTCCATCGTAGAATGGTTGGCAGCAAATACCTGAGGCTTGAATCCCCATGTTTCGTCATCACCGGAACCGTGCTGGTCCGTATAAAAGGTATCATAAAGTCCGTTCAATCCGGAAAGGACATTCTCCTCCGTTTTAAACATGAAATCTGCCGGAAGAATATCGTAATGATCCACTTCCAAATAATCGTCACAAGACGTTACGGTGCTTAAGGCCAGCACACCGATCAACAGTTTATATAAGTTTTTCATAATCATATTTTTTATCCGTTAGTATTAGAACTGTACACTCAGACCGAAAGTAACCGACATCGGGAACGGATAACGTCCTCCGTCAAATCCCGAATACAATACATTGGAGTCACCAACTTCCGGATCGCCGAACTTATTGTACGAAGAGATGGTACATACATTGTCGACACTGGCAAATACGCGTGCATTTTCCATTTTCACCGGTTTCAGCACATTCTTCGGGAATGTATATCCTATCTGAATATTTGAAATCTTCAGATAATCCCCCTTCTGGATGTAGGCGTCGGACACACGCATGTTCTTATTATAGTCTGTCTTGGTGATACGCGGATATTTGGCGCCGGTATTCGAAGATGACCATGCATTATTGATATATTCCTTCAGTACATTCTGATAACCGCCGTCGGGTGCATAGACTGAGGTCAAGCGGGCCGAAGAATAAGAAAGGATATCCATACCGGCTACACCGTACAAGTTCATCGAGAAATCAAAGTTTTTCCAGGAAGCGGTAAGGTTCATTCCGTAAGTGAACTTGGGATATCCATTGCCTATAACAGTACGGTCGGCATCGGTAATCTGCCCGTCACCATTCAAATCAACAAACTTATAGTCGCCGGGCTGGGTAGTCTTGTCCTGATATACACCACTTTCAACTCCCTTTTCAACCGCCAGCCTATTCATTTCATCAATTTCGGCCTGGGTTCTGAAAATGCCTTCTACCTTCCAGCCATAGTAGGAACCTACAGGATAGCCGTTCTGTGTAATGGAGTGGTTGTCCCAGTTGTCGCCATCTTGTGCTGAACCTGACTTGCTGAATATCGGATCGCCGACTTCAATAGCCTCGTTCTTCAGGGTAGACCCATTCAGTCTTATGCCGATATTCCAATCGCTGAAGCTCTTGTTCCACGCAGCAGTAAACTCGAAACCTGAGTTACGGATATGTCCCGCATTAGTATAGACATTGGAGAAACCGGTGGAAGGACGAATCTGGCGATACAGAAGCAGATCCTTTGCGTCACGGATAAAGTAATCGGCAGAGAAAGAAAGCTCATTGTTCATAAAGGCAAAGTCAATACCGATATTTGTCTGCTCATTGGTTTCCCATTTCAGGTTGGTATCAATTTCTTTCTGCTGGGCAATACCGGCACCGTTAATCACACTCGAACCATTAAAGAACCAGTACATTGCATTTGCCGAAGACAACTGTGCTATGGACAAGTTGGTACCATTGCCCGCATTACCGGTCTGTCCCCATCCGGCACGCAACTTCAAGTTACTGAACAGTTCTAAATCCTTAATGAACTTTTCCTCGGAAAGACGCCAAGCTACAGAAGCGGAAGGGAATGTACCATAACGATTGCCGGCACCAAAGTTCGAAGAACCGTCGCGGCGTACCGTTGCAGTCACAATATAGCGGTCGTTCAAAGTATAAGTCAGACGGCCGAAGTAAGAAAGGAATCTTGTCTTCAAATCCAGCCCACCATCCGTTTGCTTAGACGATGGGTCATTGGTCAATGAAATTTTGCGGATGTTGTCTGCCGGGAAATCGTTGGCACTGGAATTCAGCCAGGCACCGTTCGTATCGCTGGTAGAGAAACCGGCCATTGCACTTACGCGGTGATGCTCATTGGACCAGTCATAGTTCAAGAACGCTTCCAGACCGAGTGAAGTGGACTGGCTCTGGTTCAGCGAGAACGAGTCCTTACGGTCTTGAGTTCCAAAGGTTCTATCATTATAGGCTGTATAGCCATTATAACCTTTTGTATAATAATTATAACTGGCAATAGTTTTGAAGGTCAACCCTTTGTACAAATCGAGTTGTAGGAAAGCACTAGCAAGCATACGGTCCCATTTATTAATACTGTCGGCAGTCTTGGCAGCAGCAACCAGATTGTCAGCTCCCTTGTTCACGTCTCCATTGCCTTCTTTCTTGTAATGTCCCCAAGTACCGTCGGGCAACACAATAGGCATGGAATAGAAAACACCGTCCTCTACATAATCCATGGTTGGAATGGCTTGTGCATAGTTTCTCAGGTTGCCTCCTCCCATCTTTTCCGAATGTGCATAGTTCAAGTTCAAGCCTACATGCAGAAAGTCTTTCACTTTGTGAGTGATATTAGCGCGTGCCGTCAAGCGTTTAAAATTCGACTCAATCACGATACCCTGGTTGTTCAAATAACCCAGAGATAAGTTGGCTTGGGTATTTTCGCTGCCTCCCGAAGCAGAAAGGTTATAGTTCTGCTGTAATGCCGTGCGTGACATTTCATCCTGCCAGTCAATGCTGTTCAGTCTGCCTATGTAATCCTCGCCATATGCCAGATTGGTCATGGCAATACCGTCATTCTTGACGGCGGAACGTACAGCACTTGCAAACAAGCCCGCATCAGCCACATCAATCTTATTCGAATTGAACTGGAGGGCATAGTTGGCCGAAAAGTTCACCTTTGCCTTCCCCTTACCACCGTTCTTGGTAGTAATCATAATGACGCCATTGGCACCGCGAGTACCATAGATTGCCGTAGCCGAAGCATCCTTCAGAATTTCGATGGACTCTACATCATTAGGATTCAAGAAATCGATGGAAGTTCCTACCTGCACACCGTCCACTACATAGAGTGGGTCGGCAGAACCATTCACGGTTGCCACACCGCGGATACGGATGGAGAAACCTCCTTCCGGGTCACCGGAAGAACGGATGACAGATACACCTGCCGCAGCTCCCTGCAAACCTTGTCCCAAGTTCACCGGATTCCGCTTCATCATTTCCTCCGCATTCACGGAAGCCACAGAACCGGTGAGGTCGGATTTCTTCATCGTACCGTAGCCCACAACAACTACCTCATCCAAGGTTTCGGTATCCTCCTTTAAAGTAATTTTCAGAGCATTCATATTCCCGGTTACTTTGACCGTTCGCGCCAGATAACCGATGTAACTGGTCTTCAGCGTAGAACCTACGGGACACTGCAAGGAGAAGTTACCGTCCAAATCGGTAATCATACCGTTTGTCGTACCTTCCACAATGACATTGGCACCAATGATGGGCTCGCCTTTCTCATCCACCACTTGGCCCTTCACAGTAACTACACTCTGCTGTACGACAGTGACACCTGCAAACGGCTGTACGCTTGTTGCAAAGAGAGGTCCGGCACATGCCAGCGATACTGACATGATACCCAAATACTTCATCACATTTCTCACAAATACTAAATACTTAGGTTTAACAAATACCCCGGTCATAAGCACATCGGGAAAAAGATATGCGACACAATTTTGTGCCACTATAGAGGCACTGCCGTGCCATTGGGAAGGCACATCTGTGCCACCATAGTGGCACAGATTTCGGTAACTATATCCCTTTCTCTTCCATACCGACAGGGGTGAATTCAATATAGATTTTCAAAGATTAAGTTCAGAAACTCAGGGAAGTGCCTTCAACCTGGTTCAACAGTTGCGGTTTGGCCTTTCCACAATCCACTTTCACAACCTGAATACGGTTGTCGGCAGGTAGACAAACCAATCCTTCTGCCTGCTTCTTGTCAGCACTGTATACCTTCAGGCTCATTTTGCTCCAATCCATCTCAGCAGTGGACTGCGCCAACTTCAGATGAGGAAGTACCGAACCGTCACGTACCAGCATGATTATCGGCAGACTGCCTGCTTCAATCCGGTGCCATCCGCCTTCGTAGACTTTCTCTGTCTGGTAGTCTATCCATTTTCCTTCGGGAAGGTAAACTGTGCGGCCCGTCATACCGGATTCAAGCAAGGGGGCAACCAGAATCTGCGAACCGAAGAGATACTCGTCATCCACTTTCCATGCTCCCGGATCATCGGGGAATTCTACAAACAAGGCTCTTAGCATCGGTAAGCCCTTTTCTGTACATTCCTTAGCCTGAGCATACACATAAGGCATCAGACGGTACTTCATCTCCGCACTCTTGCGGAAGACATCCTGCACACGCTTGCTGTCGTACAACCACGGCTCTGTCGGAGGTGCCCCATGCGCGCGGGTATGGGAAGTAAGAAAACCGAACGGTATCCAGCGGCAATACAAGTCCTCCGGAGTGGATTTTACAAAGCCGCCCATATCATGGCTCCAGAAGGAGAAACCGGACAAGCCGAAGGACAAGCCTGCACGAAGCGTACCCAGCAGACCCGTGTTCGTAGTTGCAGCATCACCGCCCCAATGCAATGGATAACGCTGGGAACCAGCCCATGCGGCACGTGCCCACATTATATTCTCGTTGTGCAACTTCTTGGTTATCTCGGACACTGCCATATCATAACGCACCGGATAGAGGTTATGCTCATACCATCCGCTCTTGCCGGAAGCGTAAATACCATTCAGTGGAGCAGCCTCGCCAAAGTCTACTTTAATGGCACTGACACCGATATTCAGCAATCCCGCCAGTTTGTCCTGATACCACTTTACTGTTTCCGGATTGGAAAAATCAAGCACCACATCTTCGTAGGGAAGTTCACCATTTCCATTTTTCACATACATGTCTTTCTCTATCAGTTCAGAGAAATAACGGTTTTTAGGAGTGAAATAAGGCAACTGCCACAAACATACATGGAAACCTTGTGACCTCAAATCCTTCAACATCTGCTGTGGATTCTGGAAACGGTTCTCGGAGAATTTATAGTCACACTGCCAGTCCACATCAAACCAGCCGGTATCGAAATGGATAACATCGCACGGATACTTGTTCTTACGGATATTGGCCGCTACATCATAACCTTCCTTTTCACTGAGATAGGTAATACGGCTCATCCACGTACCGAAAGACCACAAGGGGGGCATGCCCGGCTTTCCTACCAAATCGGTGTACTCGTCCAGAATATCTTTCGGCTCGCCGAAGAAAACGAACAAATCCAGGTTCTCGTCACCCATGAACATTTTGTTCAGCCCAATATAGGTAGCACCAAAATCACAAGTCACGGGAGCGGATGTATGCATAAACATACCATATCCCCGGTTACTCATAAAGAAAGGAATCGGTTTGTACATCTGGTCCGTCTCAGGCCCTTGTGGGTCTGTAACGAACAAGTTCACCTTCTGTCCGGCCTTGTTCAGCCCAGTGGCAGACTCTCCGCAACCAAAAATCATTTCATCTGCAGTCAAGGTAAATACCGGATTGATGCGGCGAGCATTGTCGCTTCCCCGCTTCACAAAACAGAACGGCGTATATTTTACCTGCGTAGAGTCCGCGTCGCTCAAAGCGGCAGTCTGGCTCAAGATACGTCCGGCTTTATCCTTCAAGACGATTCTCCAAGGATTCTTGTTAATCTGAATGGTTCCATAGTCGCTGGAATAGATAATCTTGTCATTCGTCTCGGTAACTTTCCAGCTTCCATCCCTGCCCGGTTCCTTTGCCAACATGATGGAAGCGGCAGGTTTGGGTTCCACCGGGGTCGTTAGCATACGAATACGTACTGTACGCGGAGTTACAAAGTCAATCTTGAATTTGAGGTTAGGGTCATTTTCATAGGCAGTGAAGGGGAAATCGAGCATTCTCATTTTACGGGGCTGTGCACCGTTGGTATTGAAGGCTTGGCGGGGCATCAGATGCCCGCGTTTCCAATTCACCAGCCCTTCACCCGACTTGGCATCGAATGACTCCAGGTGATCTGCAAAAAACAAGGTATTACTCAAGTCACGGAAATCGGTACTCATGTCCAGAGGTTGGTTCATCAAATACGAAGTACCGTCATTGACATGTGGCTGTGCCAACAGATTGCCACCGGCAAACAACAGCATCGCCACTGCTAAAAGTTCTTTCTTCATACTATTAGGATTTAAATGATCTCGCCTGCAAATGTATTTTTCTTAAAGGAAACACAGATGCCTTAAAAATGTCTTTTAATATCCGGTTTTGTTTCATAGAACCCATATAGGGCCATTGGAAACAAAATGCATACTATTTTTCACCAAACGGAGGATATCATCCCACACGAATACGCAAATCTTTCCTTGCTCGTTCGAAGGATTATATTTAAGTTTGCAGTTACAATATTGTTAATCCTTCTAATAAAGAAAATACATGAAACAACTGCTCCTATTCCTTATATGCAACCTGGCCTTCCTCCTTACTGTTCAAGGTAACTCAGCGGAAATCCCGCCGGCTGTCATGTTCAAGCAGCTCTCTACAACAGAAGGACTCTCCAACAACAGTGTCCGAAGCATCTACAGAGACAATAGGGGATTCCTCTGGGTGGGGACAGAATCAGGACTCAACAAATACGACGGCTACTCCTTCCAGCAGTATTACCAGAACAACTCCGACCTGCCGGACGATGCCATCAGCGAAATTTTCGAAGGACCGGACGACAATGTATGGATAAGGACTTCCAGCGGCTACAGTATCTATAATTATAAGACCGGTAAATTCGACAATGACTATAAACCCATACTCGATGGGCTGCAAATCCCCAGTAAAAACATTCTGAGGATGGGAAAAACATCCAAGAATGAGTTTTGGGCCTACGACTATTCCAAACTTTACATACGAAGCATGGACAACAGCTCCATCAAAGCCTATCCACTGGCAGTTGAAAAGATTTCAAACCTCTATATAGGTGTCCAGTTCATTTATATAATGTACTCCAACGGTACCCTATACAGTATCAGCAAGCAGACTTCCGAAGTCAAGGAAATAGCCATTCCCACCATCTATAGACCTTTGCTGGAGAATCATGAGCCACACATTTACATAGACCAAAACGAAAGCCTATGGGTATACACCTTCCAAAACAGCCTACTTTTGCACAAGAACAGTTTTACACAGCAATGGGAGGACATCAGCCTGAACAATAACACTCACATACAGTACAATCGCGTGCAACGCATCCTCGACCTGGGAGACGGCAACGTATGGATACTTACCAGCCATATGGGGCTGTTCGTTTACAACACCCTGACCAAATCGCTTACCAACTTGGTGCACAATCCATTGAAACCGCACACCATTGCCAGCAACAATCTGAATACCATTTACCGGGACAAAGACGGAACCATATACATAGGGAATTTCAAACACGGTATTTCCTATTATAGCCCCATGTCCCAAATCATACTATGCAACAAATCCCTGGAATATGATGATATCCTGACCTTCTGCGAAGACACCAGCCAGGAATACATTTACTACGGAACAGACGGTACGGGACTAATCCGACGTTCACTAGTGACCGATTCATACGAAAAGATAGCAACTCCCGCCAATATTGTAGTCGACTTATCCATCGACTCCAAAAACCGCCTATGGATAGGCACCTTCCAGAAAGGACTGCTATGCTACTCGAAAGGGCAAATCAAACAATACACAGTAAGTAACAGCCAGCTTCTCGAGAACAATGTGTATACAGTAAAGGTAGACAAACACGGATACATCTGGATAGGTACCATGAAAGGATACATACAGAGGTTAAATCCGGAAACCGGGCAGTTTGACACCATCTTGTACCGTCCGGGAGAATTCTTTGTCCGAGATATGTACTATGATAAAGACAGTACCCTTTACGTAGCGACCAAAGGAGGACTCATTATCATCGATACGGAAACCCAAGCCTATAATATCTACGCCGAAGCCGGCCGCTTCAAGGAGAACAATATGCTCACTGTCTATAAGGACAGCCGGGACCTTCTTTGGATAGGACATCCACACGGACTGAGTATATGGAACCAGAAGAACGACTCCATCTACTTCCTTGACCAGAAAAACGGACTTGCCGCCAACCTCGTCAGAGCCGTCACGGAAGACAACAACAACCAGATGTGGATTGGTACCGGCAACGGCATCTCACGAATCAAAATAACAAACGGTACATACGCCATCGTGAACTACTCCGTAAGCGACGGACTGATATGCAACGATACCAATGTCCACGCCATCCTCAAGCTACAGAACGGCAATATACTGATAGGCACGCCACAAGGTTACCAGACTATCATTCCACAAGACATCCTGACCACAAGTTATGATGCCAATATTTACCTTACCGGTATTGAGCTCAAATCCGGAATGACCCATCCGGACATCCTGAACGGCAGCTCACTTGAATGTGCACAACATCTTTCCTTCACTGAAAAGGAAAATTCATTCACTCTGTCCTTCTCTGCCCTCGACCTGGTGGAAACGGATAAGATAAAATATGCCTATAAGATTCATTCCAACTGGATTTATGCTGAAAACAACAAAGTAAACCTATCCATGCTGACTGCCGGAAACTATACTTTATCCGTCAAGGCATGCAACTCACAAGGCATATGGAGCCCCAACGTCAAGGAACTGAAAATAAAGATACTCCCTCCTTGGTGGCGCACTTGGTGGGCTTATACCATATATAGCGGTATCGTTTTGTGCATCCTTCTGTCCATTATCCGCAATCTGCGCTTACGCCAAAAGCAGAAACAAATCATGCAGGCCATCGAGGTGGAAAATGAAAGGCAGCAGAAAATCAACAATATGAAACTGCAGTTCTTTGCCAACATAAGTCACGAACTGCGGACCCCCTTGTCACTTATCATCAATCCGCTTGAAGAGTTTTTCGTAGACCATCCCGAATATCGTAAAGGCATTCTGGATATGGTCAAACAAAATGCCGACTATCTGCTGGAACTGATTAACCAACTGCTGGATTTCAGAAAGCTGGATGCCAAGGCTGAAACCCTGAAATGCAAACATGACAACATCCTTATCATTCTGAGTGAAATATTCCGCTCTTTCGATCCGATAGCACAGAAACGGAACATCAGCTATAGCCTTACCGCTCCACAACATTCTGTATTCATGGATTTCGACTATGACAAGATACGCAAGATATGCACAAATATCCTGTCAAATGCATTCAAGTTCACTCCCAATAAAGGAAGCATCTCACTGGATATTGCCGTAAGAGGCACAAATCTGGAACTGACCTTTACCGACACCGGTTGCGGCATAGAGGATGAAGCCAAGGAGAAAATATTCCAAAGATTCTATCAGTCGGGCAAAAACCAGTCGAACAACGGAGGCAGCGGCATTGGACTGCACATTGTTTCCGAATACGTAAAGATGCATCAGGGTACTGTCTGTGTCAGGGATAACCAGCCTTGTGGTTCTGTATTCCTGATTGCCCTACCCCTACACCAGAACAGTAATGAAACCAAAAACGGAGAACCGGTCGAAGGACCGGAAATAAAAGAAGAATCCCATCCATTCACCATACTACTCGTAGATGACAACTACGACTTCTTGAAATTTCTCTCTGAAAGTCTTGCCAGGCAGTATCATGTATTAAAAGCCACAAACGGAAAACATGCACTGAATGTACTGGAAAAGGAAGATATTGATTTAGTGGTCAGTGACATCATGATGCCCGAGATGGATGGTCTGGAACTATGTTCAACCATCAAGAATGACATACGCTACTCCCATATCCCCATTATCCTCCTGACAGCTAAGGCAAGTGAAGAACACCAATTGGAAGGGCTTAGCGTTGGCGCAGACGACTATATCACCAAGCCTTTCAATATGGAAGTCCTCAAGCTGCGCATCAACAAGATTATCGAGATGAACGTCAAACGTCAGGAAATATTCAATCAGGACATTAAAATCGAGCCAAGCCGTATCACCATCACTCCCCTTGACCAGCAGCTGGTGGAAAAAGCCATCCAGATTGTAGAGGACAATATCAGCGAAACCGAGTTTTCCGTCGAGGAGCTTGCCAGCAGCCTGAATATATCACGCAGCTATTTCTACAAGAAAATGATTAAGATAACGGGAAAGAAACCCATCGAATTCATCAGGACCATCCGTATGAAACGTGCACAACAACTCTTGACAGAAAGCCAGATGCAAGTTTCGGAAATTGCATATACCTTGGGGTATAACTCCCCCAAGATATTCTCCAAACATTTTAAAGAAGAGTTCAACATCAGCCCATCCGAATTTATAAGGCAGCAGGCTGAATAGAAACATTATTTTGACATCAAAGCATCCAACGAAGACACCAACGCCACCAAAGCAGCACTCCAATTAATGGCTATTTCATTGGAAGCATACGAACCTTCCACATCTGCATAAGACTCATCCGGCAGATTGGAAGGATAGGGTACACCGTCTTGTTGGCCAGGATTGGGACCGCCAACAAGGAAACCGGGAAGAGGTGCCTCTATATCATCCGATGCAGAAAGACGATGGTGCGGATACAGAGGACTTTTCATCCCGAAACCGGTGACATAACAATATCCCGTGGCATTCTTTCCTAAAATGTAGTCCATATTGCGGTAGGCGTTCGTCAGGTACGACTTCTCACCCGTAAGCAAATAGGCGCAAACCAGTGAAGTGGCTTGGTTAGCACACCCTTCGGCAAGGCATCCCCAAAAGAAATCTTTGGCATCGTTGCCGTAAGGAGCGTGGAAAGGAGAGCGGTCAGCACCCCGCACAGCCTCGGCAGCATAGTCCAGTAGCAGGTCTTTCATGGCATTTGCCAACTCCACGTCTTCACCCTGATATTCCCTGCCCGGTTGCAGCCAGGCAAACACGCCCAACGCAGTGGTATTGCCCCAAGAAGGAGTCTTATATGCAGTGGGCAGATGCTTCTTCACTTGTTCCCGGTAAACGGGCTTTCCCGTAGCAAGATAGAGCTCGGAAGCCGCCCAGAAGAATTCGTCATCGGCACTACGATCACCGTAAGCTCCCGTAACCACGGCAGGTTGATATTGCTTGTTGAGGAGGTCCTGATGATAGAGCGCTTGCGGATGCGCTTCTGCCCAGGCGTAAGCACGTTCGGCAGCCTGCAAAGCCACTTCCGAAAAGCCAGGATAATCCTCTTCGTAAGGAGCAAACAACACGGAAGCTTGCGCTAAAGCCGCAGCATAGTCCAATGCCGCCGTTACTGATTTCTGAACTACATAACGGGGCTGCTTACACTCCGTAGGCTTGATAAATCCCTCGAACGAAGGGGTAGTCAGCTTGTGGTAGACTCCTCCGTCGGCAGGGTCTTGCATGGTCAGCATCCATTTCAGGTTATAGTACATCTCGTCCAGCAAATCGGGCGTGTGGTTTCCGCTTTCCGGGATGTTCACCCGTTGACGGATAAAATAGTCAGGAAAGCGGGCATAAATCGCCTGCATCAATCCGATGGAATAAGCGGAGTTCACAATGTACTTGTTATAATCTCCGGCATCATACCATCCTCCCGGAGAAGAAATCACCGCTCCCGCCTTACGTTCCGGCCCGGCAGCATTGGGATGTACCAGCACCTTGTCATCTGGATGGCCTGCCGGACGGCTCCACCGACCCGCATAAGTCGCTTCGATGGGCATACCCGTACGTTGGTAATAGAAAGATTTCAAAGCGGCATCGGCCAAAGGGGACAGCACCTTTTCCTTTACTTCGAATGCCACTGAATCGCCGTTAACCAACAGAAGATATCTTCCCGGTACCGTGATGTCACTGAAATCCAATATTGTCCTGCTCCTATCCGACCAAGCGGATGAAGCGGTATATCCGGGTTTGCCGGAAAGTAGCCGATTGCCCGTGGCTGCATCTACTATGGTAAATTCACGTACCTCACCGGCATTCACCACAGCTACTTTTTCCTGCTGGGGATAATACCCTAACTGATTCAAACGTACAGTTTCTGAAGGATGCCCTAAAGTGGCCATTCCTCCCAGAACTGTAAACAGACATGTAGTTATATTCATATCACTATTCTTTATATATTAATATTATTCCATTTCAAAATTATTTATCCGACAATAAGGTAATGAAACTGATAGCCGGCAAGTGTACCCGTACCAGTCCATTCTCCACCTTCACTGCAGTTTCCTTCATGCAGTCCTTTGTATTGGTCACATAGACTTTCAGTTCCTTCACTTCTGCAGGGATACCGGAGATGACAGCCTCGCAATCCGCCCCATTATTGACCATATGGACGGCATATTCTCCGCGCACCATATTTCCGAAAGCCGCACAGTTTACATTTTTCTTGCTGCTACTGACTGGAATAGCCAAGGCATCGGCCGGAGTGGAGGCCAGCTGCTTAATGTTCCAGAAACGTTGTGTAGGACGCAAAGGACCTTTGGAGCCATAAATGCCGTCTCCCCACAACAACGAATAGTCTGAAGTGAGCTGCCACTGCAAGATGGACAATGGTTGGCAAATCGCACAAATACGTGTATACAGATTGATTTCATAAAGTGCAAACGTCGACTCATTGAATATCTCGGCATAACCATGAGCAGCGGCATCCGTACTACCCTCACCAACCAAGAGTAGTACATTAATCTCTTTGGCAGCACCCGCCCACTTCCTTAACGTAACATCATCACAACCACGCCATGAATGGAAAGAAACTGCACCAATATACTTATGAGTCTCAGGATTGTTCAAAGCAGGAAGGATAAAATCGAAAGTAGTGGCATCCGAATTGTCGCCAAGCAGCATGCGGGTAGGAAGATTCAACCCTGCCAGATAAGCACCGAACTCCTTAATGAAATCTGCATGCTCCTGCGGAGTGTGGAGGACATCAATACCCAAATCCGATTCATTGAACGAGAACATGGAGAACTCAATACCATAATACCGTTTGGCATACAACAGATAATCTGCCATGGATTTATAAATCTTCTCCTTTTTCCGGTTATCCAGACGATAAGCAATGACACCACCTTGACGGGCATAACTTGCAGGACCTCCGTCAATGGCCCATGCAGGCGGAAACCAACAGCTTAGTATTACCGGCATTCCCATCGCCTTCAAGCGCTTTGCCATGAGGAGACTTTCCTCCACCCGCTTGTTCAGTCCCCCATTCTGTGCCACGGCAATAGGATCGGATTCTTCTTCGGGTTGCCACAATCTCCACGGAAATTCCACACGGCCATAAGCTACGCGCAAGTTTTCCAGACAGTAATCTATCACTTTAGGGTCGGCAGCAGGATTCTGCAGGCGGAAATTCCCTCCAAAGCCTGCAAACAAACTTCCCGGATTCTGCATATCCAATGTAATTTCCGCGTCACTGTGATCTATCACTCCGGAAGCATGCAGTTCCATAGACAATGCTGTTCTCCCAGCCTTTTTCAGAATCGGCATTAGCGAGATATACACAACAGTACCGGTAGACTCTTTTTCAACCGTGGCCTTTACAGACTTATTGAACTTGAATTCCAACTTCCTATTGGCCGAAGTAACGGTCAGCTTCCTGCCACTTACCCTTACTTTGGCATCAATGTAGTTTTCCGGACTTAAAGCAATACAGTAATAGGCTGCCTGGTTCAAAGTAGTGTCCGACAGCGCATCAATAGAAATCTCCACCAAGCCTTTTCCCTTATTGGTCACTTTCTGATGGAACTTTACACCTCGCAGAGTAGCCGTCACTTCCTGCATATTCCCCTCACGATGGAAAACGGGACGGACCTGCTTCTCCTTTCCGGTAATCTCCATATCTCCTTTCAAGGTTCCGACACGCAGGGATGACTCAAAGTCTATCAATTCACCGTCTACGCGGACACCCGTGATATTGCTCCATGCCATCACTTCCGTCTGGGCAGAAAGCGGCAGAGATAATATACCACACAGCAATACAACTATTCCAAACTGGAAAATTCGTAAATTCTTCATAATATCAAATCTATAAAAGGTTGTCATTTCAGTCTGGTATCAATCTCAAACCCCATACGGCTGTTATGATAAGGACAATTCCACATACTTGCTTTAGGCTCCTTGTAGCGGGGAGTTCCATCTTCCAGCACCGTTCTGAACCATTCACCATACTCCTTGTCTATCATCCGTGATTTGATGAAGTTCCAGGTGCGGACGGCACTGTCCAGATAAGATTGTTCACCAGTCAGTTGCCAGGCATTGATACAGCCGACCACAGTTTCCGCTTGGCACCACCAGGAAGCGTCCTTCCTGATTTTGTCCTTATGTCGTTCATACATCATAGCTCCCATCGGGTTGATGCCCTCCTTCAAGGAAGCATCTGCAAGTTCCAATGCTACCTTCCTGCACCTCCCGATAACCTCCGGGTCACCCAGAGCCTCTGCAGCTTCCGTCAGCAGCCAAGAAGTTTCGATATCATGCCCGTAAGAGTCGATG
>OLRV01001895.1_pt1 | contig 17013 bp, 14 predicted proteins | sample 1672421 | NCBI WGS metagenome assembly OLRV01 (sample SAMEA3136684, study PRJEB25190) | human gut metagenome | biome: human gut; feature: human-associated habitat; material: faeces | place: Austria | collected 2013
GGCTGCACTTAGAGAGTATGCTCAAACGGCTTGAATTCTAAATCCGAAACTTGAGGAGTTTATACCTTGCTATTGACTCAACATTAGCATTCACCACCGGTTGACTTGGCTTCGTTTGTGCAGGTAACGGCAGAACCAGCAACGCCAATACCAGCATTATAACATATCTTTTCATATCACTAATGTTTTAACAATTATCATCTATCGTATTTCCCCCCTTCCATTCTTTCCCAAGCTTGAGGGCCATTTCCTTCTTGGCACCATCCTCCGAAAAGAACATGCTAATGCTTTCGTGGATGTAAAAGCCATCTTGACAAGCGACAGAAAGCAAAGACCAAGGCTTCACTGGGTTTTCTTCTGTGCTTTTACACATGACGAGAAAGGCATCGCCCGTAGGCAAATAAGCATAATCGGAAATGACAGAATCTCCATATTTGTTGCTGCAAAACTTCACGTCTGTTGCAAGTCTTGAATAATATGCCTCCAGCCCGTTTTCTCCACACGAATCAGGACAGAGAAGAAATTCTGTTGGGGTTTTCCAATTACGCTGCATAGCATTTGAAGTCAGCGAGGGAATCAGGCTGGCTTTCGGAGATGAAGGAGATGGAGAAATGTGGTCTGAATCATTTGCATTACACTTATAAAGCCATTCTCCCATTCCCTTAGAAGATGTTGCGCTACCATTGTGCTTACTAATCCTTGACAAACGTTCCAAATTTTTCAAAGCGTTTAAAGCTTCCTCACGACTTACAGTCCTCATCCACTCAAGATTCGGATGTTTGTCAACATATTTATTCAACACGCTAGGATCTCTGACAAAGACTTCTATGCTACCGCAATAATAAATTATTTTTTTCCGTGTAATAGGGTTATTCAAGGCATTCTCAAATTTTGTGAGCCACCGTAGATTTTCTGGTCTATTGTTTCTCCGGTTTGTATCAATATGGTCAACAACATGTTGGGAGGACGGAGGATTGCCATGAAAGGCACAAGCGACTATACGATGCACCACCTCGACATCCAAATACATATAACCATTATGCTTGTTAGGTTTTCCGAATGTCCATACATCATCATACTTTCTTTTTCTTTTTCCCTCCCGCGCATGCCTGAAAACCGCACCATTATCGCGAACGGAATAGCGTTCGCCTTTATAAGTACACGTTTTCGTCTCCTTGAAATCATTTAACAGGTCTGCATCCATATCTTGGTCCTCCATTTTGACACAACCTCAAAAGCAAATTCAAGTGTTTCAGCCCATTGCTCTTCAGTTTTATAAGTTAATTGTATATTGACAGTCGGCAAACTTGTATATTTATTGAAACAAGTCTCCACCTCACAACCTGCATTTTTCCGCACAACCTCGAATGAAAGAAATCTGTTAGCTCCCATCCTTTCTTCCAGAGTTTTCCCAAACGTGAAAGATATAGAATAGTCTGGTAGACAAAAATCAGGAAGGCAATCTGAGTCTATATCCAATGGGCAAGGATTCCCCATGAATATGGCAGCGTTTTTCCCCATTTTTTCAAGCAGCTTTGGTACAACATCAAGAAACTGTGATACGGCTTTTTGTTCCTGCTGATTAACATTGTCAGCCTCCTCGCAAACCAAATCCAAATCATCTGCAATTTTCTGGAAAAAATTTACACCTAAAACTTTTGATACCCGTTTGAGCAAGTCGATATCCATATTGCTACGATTGAATATGTCATAAACATTGTTACGCTGGCAGTTTATTTCTTTGGCGAATTTTGTCACGGGCATTTCTTGACGGCGCACTTCCTCATTGATGAGATCGCCAATGGTTTTACTTTTTGTACTTTTCATAATCACTATTTTTAAAAATTACATACCGCAAATTTAGCACTCATTCGCACAAGTACGAAATAATCAGTGTATCATATTATTGTACATTCTCATTATTCCAATAACGAACTGCCGACAACATAAGGAAGGAAGTTCCATCTACCTTTGAATCCCACCATCATAATACAAAAATCCCCGCCAACGCAATACCTGTTGGATATTGCATGGCGGGGATTTTATGGTTTATGTATCACAGACTGCGGCACGGAGGCCACTATTGTCTGAGCGAATTATCAAATCGTTGTAGGGATCTTGTTCTTCTCCATCTCGTCGGCATCACCAACGATGATCTTGTTGAACTCACGCAAACCGGTACCGGCAGGAATGAGGTGACCGCAGATAACGTTTTCCTTCATACCCTCGAGGTAGTCGGTCTTTCCGCTGATGGCTGCTTCGTTGAGCACCTTCGTTGTTTCCTGGAAGGATGCGGCAGACATGAAGCTCTTTGTCTGGAGAGAAGCACGCGTGATACCCTGGAGGATCTGGGTTGAAGTGGCAGCCTTGGCATCACGAACCTGAACGAGCTTGAGGTCGCGGCGCTTGAGCTGAGAGTTTTCATCGCGCAGCTTGCGGGCCGTCACGATCATACCCTTCTTCATTACCTCACTGTCACCGGCATCAACAACAACTTTCTTGCCCCAGATGCGGTCGTTCTCTTCAGCGAAGTCGAGCTTGTCGACAATCTGCTGTTCCAAGAAGCGCGTATCGCCCGGCTGGTCGATCTGAACTTTGCGCATCATCTGGCGTACGATAACCTCGAAGTGCTTGTCGTTGATCTTTACACCCTGCAAACGGTAAACGTCCTGGATTTCGTTGACGATGTATTCCTGAACAGCGGTAGGACCCTTGATGGCGAGGATGTCGCTCGGCGTGATTGAACCGTCGGAGAGCGGCGTTCCGGCACGTACGTAGTCGTTTTCCTGAACAAGAATCTGCTTTGACAGAGGCACGAGGTATTTCTTGACCTCGCCGAGCTTAGAAGTAACGACGATTTCGCGGTGGCCACGCTTGATGTTGCCCATCGTGATTTCACCGTCGATTTCTGAAACGACAGCGGGGTTGCTCGGGTTGCGGGCTTCGAAGAGCTCGGTCACACGGGGCAAACCACCGGTGATGTCACCAGCCTTACCAACGGCACGAGGAATCTTGACGAGGATGTCACCAGCTTTGAGCTGCTGACCGTCTTCAACAACGATGTGACCGTTGATTGGGAAGTTGTAGGTGCGAATCAATTCTCCGTTTTCATCCACGATATGGCACGATGGAACACGGCCACGCTCCTTGGATTCAATGACGATTCTTTCACGGAGACCGGTTGCTTCGTCTTCTTCAACACGATAGGTGACACCTTCCGTTACGTCTTCAAACTGGATGCGACCAGCACTTTCTGTTACGATGACGGCGTTGAATGGGTCCCACTTGGCAATGACGGTGCCCTTTTCAACTTTGTCGCCATCGTTGACGAAGAGCTGTGAACCGTAAGGCACGTTCTGTGAAGAAAGAACGATACCTGTGTTCTCATCGATGAAGCGGACTTCGGCCAGACGACCGACAACGATCTTGCAGGCTGTGCCATCTTCGGCAGTCATGTCAACCGTACGGAGTTCTTCAAATTCAAGGCGGCAGTCGCTCTTGGCCACGATGGTGGCGTTGGCTGCAGCATTCGAAGCGATACCACCGGCGTGGAAGGTACGGAGTGTCAACTGAGTACCAGGCTCACCGATTGACTGGGCGGCAATGACACCGACAGCTTCGCCCTTCTGCACCATGCGGCTTGTTGAAAGGTTGCGGCCGTAGCACTTCATGCAGACACCATGCTTGCTTTCGCAGGTGAGAACCGAGCGGATTTCGACGCTCTCAATCGGAGAGGCTTCGATTTCGGCAACAATCGGTTCGGTGATTTCTTCACCAGCGGCAACGATGACCTTGCCGGTTGTTGGGTGAACGATGTCGTGTACTGACACACGGCCGAGGATACGTTCGCCAAGAGACGAAATGATTTCGTCACCATCCTTGAGCGCTGTGCAGACGAGACCGCGAAGCGTTCCGCAATCCTCTTCCGTGATGATCACGTCGTGAGATACGTCGACAAGACGACGGGTGAGGTATCCGGCGTCGGCCGTCTTCAAGGCGGTGTCGGCCAAACCCTTACGGGCACCGTGGGTAGAGATAAAGTACTCCAACACGCTCATACCTTCCTTAAAGTTAGAAAGGATCGGGTTTTCAATAATCTGAGCACCTTCTGCACCGGCTTTCTGAGGCTTGGCCATCAAACCACGCATACCTGCCAACTGTGCAATCTGGTCGGCAGAACCACGGGCTCCGGAGTCAAGCATCATGAACACAGCGTTGAAACCTTGGTCGGCTTCTGTCATCTGCTTCATGAGGGTCTTCTTCAGGTCGGTGTTGACGTGCGTCCAAGTATCAATTACCTGGTTGTAACGCTCGTTGTCGGTGATGAAACCCATATTATAGTTAGCAGTGATCTGCTCGATGTCTTCGTTACCACGCTTAACGATGTCTACCTTCTCCTGCGGGATGATGATATCGTCGAGGTTGAAGGACAGACCGCCCTCGTATGCCTTGCGGTAACCGAGGTTCTTGATACCATCCAAGAAATCGCAGGCACGGGCCATACCAACTGTCTTGATAACCTTGGCGATGATGTCGCGCAGAGATTTCTTTGAGATAACGGTGTTGATGAAGCCACACTCAACAGGGATGATTTCGTTGACAATCACACGGCCGACAGAGGTCTCAACCAAATGGCGGACACCCAAGCCGTTTTCGTCTACATCGTCAACCATGACCTTCACTGGGGCATGTACGTCAACACGCTTTTCGTTGAAGGCGATGAGGGCTTCTTCTGGACCGTAGAAAATCAGGCCTGAACCCTTTGCGCCTGGACGGAGCTTGGTGATATAATACAGACCGAGCACCATGTCCTGTGAAGGCACAGTGATAGGAGCACCGTTGGCGGGGTTCAAAATGTTGTGGCTCTGGAGCATCAACATCTGAGCTTCCAAGATTGCTTCGTTGCTCAGAGGAAGGTGAACTGCCATCTGGTCGCCGTCGAAGTCGGCGTTGAATGCCGTACATGCCAACGGGTGGAGCTGGATGGCCTTGCCTTCAATCATTTTAGGTTGGAAGGCCTGGATACCGAGACGGTGAAGTGTCGGTGCACGGTTGAGGAGCACAGGGTGGCCCTTCATGACGTGTTCGAGGATGTCCCAGATGACAGGCTCGCGACGGTCGACAATCTTCTTGGCGCTCTTCACCGTCTTCACGATGCCGCGCTCAATGAGCTTGCGGATGATGAACGGCTTATAGAGCTCTGCAGCCATGAGTTTAGGCAGACCGCACTCGCCCATACGCAATTCAGGACCAACGACGATTACGGAACGTGCTGAATAGTCGACACGCTTACCGAGGAGGTTCTGACGGAAACGTCCCTGCTTACCCTTCAGATAATCGGAGAGTGATTTCAAAGGACGGTTGCTGTCGCTCTTCACGGCGCTGCTCTTGCGAGAGTTGTCGAAGAGGCTGTCAACAGCTTCCTGAAGCATACGCTTTTCGTTACGCAGAATGACATCTGGTGCCTTGATCTCGAGCAAACGCTTCAGACGATTGTTGCGGATGAGCACGCGACGATAGAGGTCGTTCAAGTCGGAAGTGGCAAAACGGCCACCATCGAGGGCAACGAGCGGACGTAAATCTGGAGGCGTAACAGGAATGATCTTCATGATCATCCATTCAGGACGGTTCTTGTCTTTGCTTGCGCGGAAAGACTCAACCACCTGCAAACGCTTCAAAGCCTCGTTCTTGCGCTGAACGGAAGAGTCGGAATTGGCTCTGTCACGCAATTCATACGAGAGTTCATCGAGATTGATGCGGGTCAGGAGGTCGTAAACGGCCTCGGCACCCATCTTGGCGATGAATTTATTTGGATCGGAATCCTCAAGATACTGGTTGTCGTTTGGCAACTTCTTGAGCAAGTCGAGGTATTCGTCCTCCGTCAGCAAATCGTTGGGAGCCACGTCGTCGCTCAAGACACCTGGCTGGATAACGACATAGCGCTCGTAATAGATGATGGTATCGAGTTTCTTGGTCGGGATGCCGAGCAGATAACCAATCTTGTTTGGCAAAGAACGGAAGTACCAAATGTGGGCCACAGGCACAACCAGCTGGATGTGTCCGGCACGCTCACGACGCACTTTCTTTTCAGTGACCTCCACACCGCAACGGTCGCAGACAATGCCTTTATAACGGATGCGCTTATATTTTCCGCAGTGGCATTCGTAATCCTTCGTCGGACCGAAAATGCGTTCGCAGAAGAGACCATCACGCTCTGGCTTGTACGTACGATAGTTGATGGTCTCAGGTTTGAGGACCTCACCGTAAGAATTGGCCTGAATTTCTTCAGGAGAAGCCAAGCTAATGGTAATCTTCGTGAAGTTACTCTTTATCTTGTTGTCTCTTTTAAATGCCATGTTTTATATGAAATATTGGTTGGGAAGCCATTGGCTCCCGCCACGGAGGGCGGGATGCCAATACTTGTCCTATAAATAGGTGTTTGGAAAACGCCTACCTATGTAAAGAGTTACTATGTGTATCTGTTATTCAAGCGTAATGTTGAGACCTAAGCCGCGGAGCTCATGAAGCAATACGTTGAGCGATTCTGGAATGCCCGGTGTTGGCATCGGGTCGCCCTTGACAATGGCTTCGTAAGCCTTTGAACGGCCAGTGACATCGTCCGACTTGATGGTAAGGATTTCCTGAAGCACATGTGATGCACCGAAGGCCTCGATGGCCCAGACCTCCATTTCTCCGAAACGCTGTCCACCAAATTGCGCCTTACCTCCGAGAGGCTGCTGCGTGATGAGCGAGTACGGACCGATGGAACGTGCGTGCATCTTGTCTTCAACCATGTGGCCGAGTTTCAACATGTAAGTCACACCAACCGTTGCCTTCTGGTCGAAAGCCTCACCAGTTCCGCCATCATAAAGCTGCGTAGAGCAGTAGCGCGGCAGGCCAGCCTTGTCTGTCCATTCACACAAGTCTTCGAGTTTCGCACCATCGAAGATTGGCGTAGCGAACTTCACGCCGAGTTTCTTACCAGCTGCACCGAGCACGGCCTCGAAAATCTGACCCAAGTTCATACGTGAAGGCACACCCAGCGGGTTAAGCACGATGTCGACCGGCGTACCGTCGGCCAAGAACGGCATATCTTCCTGACGCACGATCTTTGAGACGATACCCTTGTTACCGTGACGACCGGCCATCTTATCACCGACACCAATCTTACGCTTCTTAGCGATGTAAACCTTGGCCATCTGGAGGATGCCGGAAGGAAGTTCGTCACCGATGGTGAGGGCAAACTTCTTGCGCTTCAAAGCGGCATCCATGATGTTGTACTTCTTCAAGTAGTTGATGATGAGCTGACGCAACAGTTTGTTGGTGTGCTCGTCTTCCGTCCAAGCACTCAGGTCGAGCGAGGTATAATCGAGCGACTTAAGCAAATTGCGCGTGAAAGTAGCGCCCTTGGCAATCACCTCAGAACCGATGTTGTCCTTGACGCTGCAAGCGGTCTTGTCGCCGGCCAGTTTCAAGAACTTTTCAATCATCGTGTCCTTGAGTTCCTCAGCCTGCTTGGCAAACTCGTCGTCGTAGCGCTGGAGAACCACCTTGTCGGCAGCCTTATCGGCACGCGACTTGACAGCCTTGGCGTAGAGCTTGCGGTTGATAACGACACCTGAGAGCGAAGGATTGGCCTTCAAAGAAGCATCCTTGACATCGCCGGCCTTGTCGCCGAAGATGGCGCGGAGGAGCTTTTCTTCTGGAGTCGGGTCGCTTTCGCCCTTCGGCGTGATCTTACCGATCATGATGTCGCCTGGAGTGACGCGGGCACCGATACGGATCAAACCGTTTTCATCAAGATCCTTAGTAGCGTCTTCGCTGACGTTAGGAATATCGTTGGTCAGTTCTTCCATACCGCGCTTCGTTTCGCGAACCTCGAGAGAGAACTCATCAACGTGAACAGAAGTCAGGATGTCTTCACGAACCATACGTTCGTTGAGCACGATGGCGTCCTCATAGTTGTAACCCTTCCAAGGCATGTAAGCAACGAGCAAGTTGCGGCCCAGGGCGAGTTCGCCGTTCTCAGTGGCATAACCTTCTGTCAGGATGTCGCCCTTCTTCACACGCTGTCCCTTCTCGCAAATCGGACGAAGGTCGATGGTCATGTTCTGGTTGGTACGACGGAACTTAGGAATCTTGTAAGTCTTGGTAGCAGAGTCGAAGCTGACAAACTCTTCTTCCTCGCTACGGTCGTATGTAATCACGATGCTGGTGGCATCAACGAAGTCGATCACGCCTTCGCCTTCTGCCGTAATCATCGTGCGAGAATCTTCACAAACCTGCTTTTCGATACCAGTACCCACGATAGGAGCCTCGGAACGAATCAAAGGAACAGCCTGGCGCATCATGTTCGATCCCATCAATGCGCGGTGGGCGTCGTCGTGTTCCAAGAACGGAATCAAAGAAGCAGCGATAGAGGCAATCTGCTGAGGAGCCACGTCCATGAGTTCCACCTCTGAAGGCGGCACAACAGGATAATCGGCGTCCTGACGGCACTTGACTTTGTCGCGGATGAATGTACCGTCGTCGTTCAGCGGTGCATTACCCTGGCCGATAATCTTGGCCTCTTCTTCTTCTGCCGAGAGATAAACAACATCGTTGTTGTCCAAGTCAACAACAGAATTTTCCACCTTGCGGTACGGTGTCTCGATGAAACCGAGTTCGTTGATCTTGGCGTAAACGCAAAGAGAAGAAATCAAACCGATGTTCGGACCTTCAGGCGACTCGATAGGACAGAGACGGCCGTAGTGGGTGTAGTGTACGTCTCGAACCTCGAAACCTGCACGCTCACGAGACAAACCGCCAGGACCCAAGGCTGAAAGACGGCGCTTGTGCGTCACCTCGGCCAGCGGGTTGGTCTGGTCCATGAACTGCGACAGGGCGTTCGTACCGAAGAACGAGTTGATAACGCTGGAAATGGTCTTGGCGTTGATCAAGTCGGTCGGGGTGAACACTTCATTGTCACGGACATTCATGCGCTCGCGGATGGTGCGACTCATACGGGCCAGACCGATGGCAAACTGATTTGAGAGCTGTTCGCCAACGGTACGTACGCGGCGGTTGCTCAAGTGGTCGATATCATCGACGGTGGCCTTTGAGTTAATCAACTCGACGAGATACTTGATAATCTCGATGATGTCTTCACGCGTCAATACGCGAACATCCATATCGGTTGTCAAGCCGAGCTTCTTGTTGATTCTGTAACGGCCCACCTCGCCCAAGTCGTAACGCTTTTCTGAGAAGAAGAGGTTGTTGATAACTTCGCGTGCACTGGCATCATCGGCAGGGTCTGCATTACGCAACTGGCGATAGATGTAAAGCACAGCTTCCTTCTCGGAGTTCGACGGGTCTTTCTGGAGGGTGTTGAAGATGATAGAATAGTCCGACGAGCTGGCCTCTTCGTGGTGTACCAAGATCGACTGCGCACCGCTTTCGATGATTTCATCGATGTGTTCAGCTTCGAGCACGGTTTCGCGGTCGAGGATGATTTCGTTACGCTCGATTGAAACAACTTCACCCGTGTCTTCATCAACAAAGTCTTCCACCCAACTCTTCAAGACACGTGCAGCGAGCTTGCGGCCCACCAGTTTCTTGAGGTTGGTTCTGTTGACCTTGACCTCTTCAGCCAAGTCAAAAATCTGAAGGATGTCCTTGTCGTTTTCAAAGCCGATGGCACGCAAGAGGGTTGTCACAGGCAACTTCTTCTTACGGTCGATGTAAGCATACATGACATTGTTGATGTCCGTTGCAAACTCAATCCAAGAGCCTTTGAAAGGAATGATACGAGCAGAATAGAGCTGCGTACCATTCGCATGCACGCTCGAACCGAAGAACACGCCCGGCGAACGGTGCAACTGAGACACGACAACACGCTCGGCACCGTTGATGATGAAAGTGCCGTTGTCGGTCATATAAGGAATCGGGCCAAGGAAAACATCCTGCACAACCGTGTCGAAATCCTCGTGGTCGGGGTCGGTACAGTAAAGCTTCAATTTGGCCTTCAAGGGGACACTGTAAGAAAGTCCGCGCTCAAGGCATTCATCGATGCTGTAACGGGGCGGGTCGATATAATAATCGAGGAACTCTAACACAAAGTTGTTGCGAGTGTCTGCAATAGGAAAATTCTCGGCAAAAACTTTGTACAGACCGTCGTTCTTACGCAACTCCGATGGCGTATCAAGCTGGAGGAAGTCTTTGAAAGACTTTAACTGTACGTCCAAGAAATCCGGATAAGGCATCGGATTCTTGACAGAGGCAAAGTTTACACGTTGGTTAATAACTCTGGAAGACATTCGTGAAAAATATGATTTAGGATGAGAACTTCATTCCGGGCGGCGCTCACCGATTGGAAATGCGTTGTGCAAAAAGCGGGTGTTCCACTATGATAGAGGCACCATGCTTTAATGAGGCTTATAATATGTGTGCATGCTATGCTGGAAACGCTCGCCACATACGAAATGGAACAAGCCAAGCGGACAAGACCAAGCAAGCAAAACCAAGCAAGCAGTAGTAAATGGAAAGACGCAGGCTGTTTTCTCGCGAAACAGCAGCCGTTGCCCTGTATTTTTTTTGCACAAAAGCCCCCACGAACCATTTGTTTGCGAAATGTGTCGGGGAGGAACAATGAACCGGCATCAGCCGATCCAACAAAACATCTGAATGCGAACAGGAATGCGAAGCAGAAACGCCAGCGGAAAAGCAGAGCAAGAGCGCAAGGCGCCAGCCACATCGGCATACCCAAACATCCCTAAAAAAGAAGTTCTAATCTGACTTAATTTATAGACACAAAAAGGTTAAGAACCCTCTATCAGAGGATCCTTAACCCAATAAATATGAGGTAGCTTATTAAGCGAGTTCTACTTCAGCACCAGCCTCTTCGAGAGCCTTCTTCAATGCTTCAGCTTCTTCCTTAGCAACGCCTTCCTTCAACTTGCTAGGAGCACCGTCAACGAGGTCCTTAGCTTCCTTCAAGCCGAGGCCACAAGCTTCCTTAACAGCCTTAACAACCTGGAGCTTTGCAGAGCCAGCGCTCTTCAAAACAACGTCGAAAGCAGTCTTTTCCTCAGCGGCAGCAACGCCACCAGCAGCGGGACCAGCAGCAACAGCAACAGCTGCAGCAGCGGGTTCAATACCATATTCGTCCTTCAGGATCGTTGCCAACTCGTTTACTTCTTTCACTGTCAAATTTACCAATTCTTCAGCAATAGCTTTGATATCTGCCATTTTCGTAATGTATTTTTATTGTTTTTATTCAGTTTGATTGGTACGGATATATCCGATTATTCAGGGCGCTCGCCCATAGTTTTCAGCACGCCATGGATAGTCTGGCCTGCAGATTGGAGTGCAGAGATAACGTTCTTTGCAGGAGATTGCAGCAATGCAACAACTTCGGCAAGAACTTCTGCCTTGCTCTTGATAGCGCAGAGTGTATCAAGCTGATCAGCACCTACGTAGAGACCTTCCTCAGCGTAAGCAGCCTTGAGGGCTGGAACGCCGCTCTTACCTTCTTCCTTGATCAACTTTGCAGGAACGTTGGCAGTGTCACAGAAGAGGACAGCCGTCGTGCCTTTCAAGCAGCCGTAGAGCGGAGAGAAGTCAAATTCAGCAGCTTCGAGAGCCTTGTGCAACAAGGTGTTCTTCACGAGAAGCATCTTGATGTTTGCGCCAAAGCACTTTCTGCGCAAATTGCTTGTAGCCTCAGCGTTCATACCGGTTACGTCAACCAGGTAGAAGTGAGCATATTCTTTTAATGTTTCACCGATGTGCTCGATGATCAAACCTTTATCTTCCTTTTTCATGATTTGCCGTCAAATTTTAGATTTCGTCAACAGATTTGGGATCTATCTTGATACCCTTGCTCATAGTGGAGGAAAGATAAATGCTCTTGATATATGTACCTTTGGCAGCAGCAGGCTTCAACTTGTTGATGGTAGCGATGAATTCCTTTGCATTGCCGAAGATCTGCTCGGGAGTGAAAGAAACCTTACCAATTGAAGTGTGAACGATACCGGTCTTGTCAACCTTGAAATCGATCTTACCCTGCTTAACCTCACGGATTGCCTTGGCAACATCCATGGTAACAGTACCACTCTTAGGGTTAGGCATCAATCCGCGCGGACCGAGAACACGGCCGAGAGCACCGATTTTACCCATGATAGCTGGCATAGTGATGATTACATCAATATCAGTCCAACCACCCTTGATCTTCTCGATATATTCATCGAGACCTACATAATCTGCACCTGCTTCCTTAGCAGCAGCTTCTGCATCAGGCGTACAGAGGCAAAGCACACGAACTGTCTTGCCAGTACCATTTGGCAGAGATACAACGCCGCGAACCATCTGATTGGCCTTACGAGGGTCAACACCGAGGCGAACGTCGATATCCAAAGAGGCGTCAAACTTAGTCGTGGTGATTTCCTTAACCAAGCTAGATGCTTCCTTCAAAGTGTAAGCTTTCCCTGCTTCAATCTTGCCAGCTACAGACTTCTGATTTTTTGTCAGTTTACTCATGTTCAGTTCAAAAATTGAAGTTAATTATTAACCAGGGAAGTCTCCCTTAACTGTGATACCCATACTGCGGGCAGTACCTGCTACCAACTTCATGGCAGATTCAATAGTGAAGCAATTCAAGTCTGGCATCTTGTCTTCGGCGATAGCCTTAACCTGATCCCAAGTGATTTCAGCAATCTTAGTACGATTAGGCTGAGCGGAACCACTCTTCTTCTTGGCTGCTTCGAGCAATTGAATTGCTACAGGAGGAGTCTTAACTACGAATGAGAATGATTTGTCATTATAGTAAGTGATAACAACTGGCAATACCTTACCAGCCTTCTCCTGAGTTCTGGCGTTGAACTGCTTGCAGAAATCCATAATATTGATACCCTTTGAACCCAAGGCAGGACCTACGGGAGGGGAAGGATTTGCAGCGCCACCTTTAATCTGTAATTTGATTAATCCAGCAACTTCTTTAGCCATTGTAATATTTTATTTTTAAATTGTATGAAGGTCAACGGAGGTTCGTAACAGCAACCGTTATTCCTTCTCTATCTGCGTAAAACCAAGGTCCAAGCCCGTGCTGCGGCCAAACACTTTGACCGTAACCGTAACCTTCTTCTTCTCAGCGTCAACCTTTTCGATGACACCTGTGAACCCGCTGAAAGGACCGTCGCTAACCTTGACAGATTCCCCTTCAACAAATGGGATTTCTGCATCAACTGCATCCACCTCCATTTCATCAACTTTGCCTAAAATTCTGTTCACCTCACTGGCGCGAAGAGGCGTAGGATGGTCAAGACCGCCTAAGAAACCGAGCACCTGCGGGGTGTTGCGGAGTTCATGGGCAATTTCACCAACCAAGCGCGCTTCAACCAAGACATAGCCTGGCAAATAATTGCGCTCCTTGACGATGCGCTTACCGTTGCGAATCTGAACGACCTTTTCGGTTGGAATGAGCACCTGCGAAACATGACCGCCAAGGCGGCCATTATTAATTTCTGCATCAATGTACTCCTTCACCTTAGCTTCTTTTCCGCTAACGGCACGCAAAACGTACCATTGCATTTCAACTTCAGCCATTGTGAGATTAGAATTTAATGCTGTAAATAAGTTGCATGAGAGTTTCAAAGACCTTATCCATGGCAAACACCACAATTGCGATTATCACGGAAGCAATTAAAACGACAATCGCACTATGAGTTAGCTCCTTACGTGTTGGCCACGTGGTTCTATGAGCTAGTTCTTCATAAGAATCTTTACAATATAGATATATATTCTTAAACATTGCTTTTTGTATTAGCACGGGAAGAGAGGCTCGAACTCCCGACACCTGGTTTTGGAGACCAGTGCTCTACCAACTGAGCTATTCCCGTAAGTATGGATTCTCGCAGAAGCGCGAGAATCCATTTTTATTGATTAATCCTTATAGGAAAGGTATTAGTCAAGAATTTCAGTAATCTGGCCAGAACCTACCGTACGACCACCTTCACGGATAGCGAAACGGAGACCAACGTTGATTGCTACAGCGTAGATCAATTCTACAGTGATTTCAACGTTATCGCCAGGCATTACCATTTCAGTTCCTTCTGGCAAGTGAATTTCACCTGTGCAGTCCATAGTGCGGAGGTAGAACTGAGGACGATACTTGTTACCGAATGGAGTGTGACGACCACCTTCTTCCTTCTTCAATACGTAGATAGAAGCCTTGAACTTCTTGTGCGGAGTGATAACACCCGGGTGAGTGATAACCATACCACGCTTAACTTCAGACTTATCGATACCACGGAGGAGAAGACCTACGTTGTCACCAGCTTCACCCTCATCGAGGAGCTTGCGGAACATTTCAACGCCAGTTACAACTGACTTCTTATCTTCACCGAGACCAAGGATCTGAACTTCGTCACCAACCTTAACGACACCAGTTTCAACACGACCAGTGGCAACAGTACCACGACCAGTGATTGAGAATACGTCTTCAACAGGCATCAAGAAAGGCTTTTCAACGTCACGAACTGGCTCCTGAATCCAAGTGTCAACAGCGTTCATCAATTCCATTACAGAATCTTCCCACTTAGCAACACCGTTCAAAGCACCGAGAGCAGAACCACGAATGATAGGAGTATCCTCTTCGAAGTCATACTGTTCGAGCAATTCGCGCATTTCCATTTCAACGAGTTCGAGCATTTCCTCGTCCTCAACCATATCACACTTGTTCAAGAAAACAACCAAACGAGGAACGTTCACCTGACGAGCGAGAAGGATGTGTTCGCGAGTCTGAGGCATCGGACCATCAGTAGCAGCAACTACGATGATGGCACCGTCCATCTGAGCAGCACCAGTAACCATGTTCTTAACGTAGTCGGCGTGACCCGGGCAGTCTACGTGAGCATAGTGACGCTTTTCAGTTTCATATTCGATGTGAGCAGTGTTAATAGTAATACCACGCTCTTTTTCTTCAGGAGCATTATCAATCTGATCGAAAGACTTAACATCTTCACCAGTTCCGAGACGCTCGTGGAGCACCTTAGAAATAGCGGCAGTCAAAGTAGTCTTACCGTGGTCTACGTGACCAATCGTACCGATGTTTACATGCGGTTTGGTACGTTCAAATTTCTCTTTAGCCATAGCTTTTATTTATTTTTTTTATGAATGAATTGCTAATTTGGATTGTTCTTCACAAATAAGAGAGCTGTTAGTGAGACTTGAACTCACGACCTCTTCCTTACCAAGGAAGTGCTCTACCGCTGAGCTATAACAGCAAACTAAAAAGTTGAGCGGAAAACGGGGCTCAAACCCGCGACCCCCAGCTTGGAAGGCTAGTGCTCTATCAACTGAGCTATTTCCGCAATTATGTTTTTTTCTTATGTGGGCAAGGACGGATTCGAACCACCGAAGGCGTAAGCCAGCAGATTTACAGTCTGCCCCATTTGGCCACTCTGGAACTTGCCCTAAAATTTTCGCTGCAAACGTTGTTTCTGCGAAATTGCAGCCATTCCGGTTTTGTTTTGTCCCCGAAACGGCTGCAAAGTTACTTATTAAATTCTAACTGCAAAATTTTTGGAGCATTTTTTTTAATATCCGCGTTGTTTTTCCTTGTACTTTGCCAATTGTCGCTGCAAAGCATCGACACAAAGGTCCACTCCTTCCTCAAAAGTGTCGCAAGTTTTCTCGGCAAAAAGTTCGCCGTTCGGTAAACTCAGACGAACTCCCGTGGACTTGTTTTTTGAAGTTTCGGGCTTCACCACTTTCAACACTACCTCTGCTGTTCCCGCAGAGCCGCCTGCTTTGGACAACTTGGAAACTTTCTTTTCTATAAACTCATGAAGTTTCTCGTTGGCATCGAAACGGATTGATTTTACCTTTATTTCCATAATCATATCTTTTTAAGCCCTTGGATGGGCAAGTTGATAATTTTTCTTGAGTTCTTCCATTGAAGTATGGGTATAGATTTCGGTTGTTGCCAGACTTTCATGTCCCAAAAGTCTTCTTACGGCTTCTATATCCGCTCCATGGTTTAACATTGCCGTAGCAAACGAATGCCGTAACACATGGGGTGAACGTTTTTTCATCGTGGTAACGAGTGAAAGTTCTTCACTCACCATTTTCCTTACCTTATAATCTGTAAGACGTCTCCCTTTCTTATCTATATATAATGCCTCCGAATTGCTCGCCGCCTCACTGCGTTTCTGCAAATATACTTTTATGCGTTCCATAAGCAGCGGAGCCAAAGGTATTACACGCTGTTTGTTTCTCTTTCCCGTTACTTTCACTCTGGTCCCCTGCATGTCTATATCGTTGCAGTCAAGTGATACCAGTTCCGAAACACGCATGCCCGTGTCATAGAACATTTCCAAAATCAAACGGTTTCTGTTTCCTTCAAAAGTATCGGGAAACGGCACATCGTCGAGCAAATGCTCCATTTCGTTCTCTTTGACGAAATAAGGCAGTGCCTTTTCCTTTTTCGGTCCGGCTATACGCAACGTCGGATCGGTTTCACACAATCCTTTTCTTAGGAGGAATTTGAAATAACTGCGCAGCGAACTCAAACGTCTGTTCACCGATGACGCCGTATTTCCGGCTTCAAGCATCGAAGCCATCCATCTGCGTATTATTTTCTCCTCTATATACGAATCCTCAACCGCTTTGTCGTTATCAATATTGCGCATTCCGCGCACGAAATCCCCGACATGCTGTAAATCCCTTTCGTAGCTATCAACCGTTAGCGCGGAATAGTTACGTTCATACTTGAGATAATCGCAGAATTCCTTTATATACATAAATTCGTTACGCAATTGGTTTACGCAACGAATTTAGACAAATATTCCCGAAAATGCAAGCATCTCCGGGAATTTATTTCTTCTTATATTTCTTTAGTATAAGAAAGCGTGAGAAAAGAACATCAATACGATGCTTATAATCCCTAATGAATATAGGGCTTTTTCATACCATGTAAAACAGTTGATTAAATTGAGTATAGTTATGATTATTAATCCCCATAATGCTACCGACAAA
>OLRV01001901.1_pt1 | contig 16966 bp, 23 predicted proteins | sample 1672421 | NCBI WGS metagenome assembly OLRV01 (sample SAMEA3136684, study PRJEB25190) | human gut metagenome | biome: human gut; feature: human-associated habitat; material: faeces | place: Austria | collected 2013
ATTCGTGTTCTTCGACAACAACGTCTGTCGTGTACACCTTATTTCCGTCTTTGTTCGTGTAACTTCCTGTCTGGATGCGTCCTACAATCGCAATTTTTGTACCCTGTTTCAAATACTTTTCTGCAAATTCTCCATTCTTGCCGAATGCAACACAGCTTATGAAATCTGCTGTCTGTTCATTTCCAGAATTGTCTCTTCTCTGAAATCTACGATCAACCGCAAGATTATATCTAGCAATCGCTAAAGGCTCCGCAGATTGTGTGTATCTGATTTCCGGGTCGCGTGTTAAACGGCCCATCAAAATTACTTTGTTCATGTTTAATACCTCCATCTCTAATACGTTAAATCATCATATTCATTGCCCTTGACAATGAAATCCTCTGCATACGTCATTTCGTATGATATGCCAGATTCCTTGCACTTAAACTCAAAACACGCTGCGCTTGCAATCCACCGGCACACATACCGCTTTCCGTTCTTGTCCTCGCAAACATCATGCTCATAGATAAGTTCTCCATCGGTGTCTCCGCATCCGGTGCATCGGCAAATCGTATCTTTGTCAATGATGTGCGCCATATCCATGAGAAGCTCCTTTGCAGACCGCATACATGCTCCCTCTGATTTCTCGATAATGAATACAAAATTGTCTTTCCAATCCTGTATCACAATTCCGCCATATACCCATTCTTTAGTGTCTGCATCAATGGCTTTGCACTGCATAGCATCCTGTTTCATTCCCATTTCATACATCCTTTCACACCAACAATCTTGGCAATAATCTTCATCACCATCGTGTATAAACTCCTTTGTATCGGTTGTTGTATCTCCGCATCTGTCACACTCAAATACGTAATAGTCATTCTGCCTACCGCAGTTAATGCATCCTTGCGGGCATCCAACGCAATCATTTTCTTTCCATCTGCTCATCATTCCACCGCCTTGTCCTGAATAATCTTGCCCGGCTTAATGCGTGTAAGAAGTCCAAGCTCCAATCCGTTGTGCGGTCTCCACAGATGCAAACAATTTTCAAGCATGTTTACGTACTCACTCTTCTTTGGCATGATCTGATATGCTTCCTCTTCATCATCGAAAAACGCATCTTTCAACTCGCACATTGCATTCCAATCCGGCAAACGTCCGTTGTACGGACAGAAACTCACGTGTTCATAGCCTCTTTCGTTGTTTGAAAAAACAACGCTGCCCCTATAATTTCCAACCATGATTTCTGCGCTGTATGTGTTGATGTCTATTTCCTTCACGTAGGAAAGCGTTTTCTTAATCTCTTCAATATCCTTCATGCTGTCACTCCTTCTTATTCTCTGTATCCGTCATATATTTCAATAATTTCCTTGCATTCAACAATTTCAAAATCTCTATCCCAAGAGGAACAACCGCTTTCAGCCTGTTTTGCTGTTCTGTACGTTTTAATTGCCGTATCTTTCAATTCATCAACTTTGACAAAATGAAATTCTCTTGATAAACCGCACCATATTTCAGTACGATTTCGTCTCATAACGACATATCTTGTCCTTTCTATTCTCAAAACGGACATTCATCTCCTTTCCTTAAAATCCATTCCTTGCCTGCCCCTGCAACGTCCACATTTGCATTTGGAACAGTTTTTTTCATCTTCTCGATGAATAAGTCCTTATCAGCATTATTCTTCGATAAATGGCACATAATGACGTTCTGTAAGTCCTTTGAGTTGTTTGCCTTGACAAAATCGCAAGCCGTGTCAATACTCATATGCCCCCGATATACGTGGTTTACCTTTGCGGAATCTTCATTGTCGATTAAATCCTTGTCATAGTTCACACCTAAGAGAATGTGAGTTATGCCTTTGAATCGCCACTTAATTAAATTTGTGTCGGTTATATAAAGCATTCTTCCCATTTCCGGGTGAGTTATTAGAAATCCATAGCAAGGACATTCACTACCGTCTGCATTTGTATGTGTCCATCTGCCGTCTAATGTTGTTAGGTCAAATGTTCTTACAGTAAAATAAGAATTTGCTAAAAACCGGTTCATAAGTAAAGCTTCGTATGGTTTACATAAAGGGATACCCATATCCTCAAAATCCTTAACCGACTTGCTATGGTCAAGGTGTTTATGGGTGCATAACACACCCACAACATCTTTAATGTTCCAATTCAAGCCTTTCTTAATCTCCTTAATCGGTATTCCGCAATCAAGGATAAGCGTTTCTCCACTGTCGGAAGTTAATGTGTAGCAGTTCCCCGACGATCCAGTTTCGATACATTTAAGCTTCATTCCTTAACTTCTCCGCATCTTCTCTTAACATCATTTTAAAATTTCCGCCACACTCACAAACAGCTTTTGCGTCATAAACATTCCAATTTTCGTTAGAACGTGATTCATCTTTTTGCTGTGGCTTTCCACACAATTCGCACGCAATTATTATTGGATTCTTCTTCATACTCACACCTCCATTTCATCATCCTGTGGGAACTGGAATACATTCATATCGCAATAGGCGTTATGCTGTTCTATCATTTCATTGGTAGAAAGTGACTTTTCCATATATTCAGCAGTGCCGCTTGCAATAACTTTCATTACTTCCAATTTTCCATATCTTCCTCTCAGCATTTCCATAGCCTTAATTGCCTTTTCCTCGGTGGAATATTGTGCCAATTTTCTTCCGATATATATTCCACTAAATATACACATTATTTCTTTTTCATCTTGATACAAGACTACATTTTCGTATGGAACATCCATCGTTCCATCCTGTGAAATTACTCTCATCCTTACTCTCCCTTCATAAAATCCGGCTCTGCCGATTCTTCGCTCACGATTTCCGAATCTACAACATCCTCGTCAAAGTCAACGGAATTGGCGTTTTCTTCAATCTCACTTTTTGAAATCTGATATACCTCGTCCATTTCCATCTGTGCCTGTCTCGCCATAGGATCGTAATTCTTTGGATATTTTTTCGTCGCATTGTTGCACATTTTACGGACAATCATGCTTTCCGGCGTATCAAGCCATGCGCCGCTGATATATGGTCTTGCAATCTCGCATTTAAGCATTTCATCAACGGTTTTGCATGATCTAAGAGCATTAAGAATCTCTTCTTTTTTTGCCTTAATCTCCGATTTCTGTTTTTCCGTTGCTTTATATCTATCAGCACAAATTCCAAAAGTAACATTCATCAAGTTTTGCTTAACATGCGCCATAAGATTGATTTTTACGCTGTCGCGGTCTGCCGAAAGATATGTGATATTTCCATCATTCAACTTCACAGGATATACAACCCTGACAGCCTTATCTGACAAGAATTTTTCTTCCCATTCCGGTTCTGTAACTGTAAGTCCTTTGTGTTTTGGTGGGATATATACATCTCCTTCCTTAATTACCCAATATGGATATACCTGTTTTACATCCTTGCCATAATTAGCAAGCAATGAATCGTAGCCGCTGCCCTCGATTCCCATTTCTACCTGTTTCTGCCAAACATCCTTCCCTGTCTGAGGATCAGTTCCAACTTTTACATTTCGTAACTGAAAATAACACTCTCTTGGATATGCGCTTGCATTCAATTTAAGAGATGCACAACGCTTTACAATCCCTCTTAAATTGCTTGTATCAAGGGTTCCCATACCGCTAACCTTTGGGTCGTTTTTGACAAGGTTGTAAATACTTGTCATTGCTTCCATAGCGCACTCTTTCGAGTAATCATCCATCTTCATACCACAGGACTTATAATCTTCGATAATCAATCCGGTCATTGCATTGCTCCACTCGCTTAACGAAGTGGAAAATGCTTTCTTCTCTGCAATCTGTGTATTCTCTGCCATATTATTTCCCTCCTAATCTTCCTTAACTTCCATTACTTCAACTTTTTGCGGTGCATATCCCTTCAAAAAATAATTTTCAACATTTTCAAAATTTTTGAGTGGTTCGCCTATTGGATACATCGAGCCTGTACTATCAATAAAACATCCGTCTTTAATCTCGTATATATGCCCGGTCATCATTGACGGAAAATAACCTTTTACAACAAAAATCTTTCCGTTGTAATACTCCTGCTTCGGATCCTGTTCTACAAGATCAATCATTTCGTCATTGCACCAATATCCATGATTCTTCACGCAATGACCGAAGCAATCATGGAATTTAGGTGATTCTTCGTCAAACTCAACCGCATAATCAAGGGCGTCCTGATTGTCCTTTTCGATATACTCAACTACTCCTGTTCTGCCCCAAAAATTCCGCCCAAGCTCCATAGGATTCACAAGCTTCACTCTGTCTCCAACCTTAAATTTACTCATAATCTCATTCCTCCATGTTCTTAATAATCAGTTTCTTGTCGTCTGTCCGGCGAATAACAATCAACTGTGTGTCAATCTCCGGTATTCTCCATGCATCCAGGGATTCCGTATCGTCAATGATGATTGGCATTTCCACGTCATTCTTACGCTGGAATGCACGACAAATATCAATCTCTGTAAGCAACTTTGCACCGTGGTTCATATTCCGGTTATATGGTTCTCCCTTATATATGAACTCGCAACACTCTTCTGTATCTCCGTTGATAAGCGGTCTGAATAACCGTACTTTGCAAAATTCCAAATACTGATTTACATTTTCTGAAAGAATCTCGTTTTTCTTTCGGTCGAGTTTCTTCAACAAATCAAGGATTGATTCCTGATCTGCGATCTTCTGCTGTGTGTCTCTCTGCTGTTCACGAAGCTGTGATATCTGATTATCAATGTAATCATTGACCGATGCCTTTCCGATTTTCTCCGTTACATCCAGCAGATCATGTTGCAGTTTTTTAAGTTCTTCCTTTAAGGAATCGGTCAAATTTGAGCCAATCGCTTCCTTATTATAAAGAGCTTCTTTTTCGTCCAGTTCTGTCTTTACTTTCTTATATTCAGAAGTGTTCGTGATATCAACGCAAACCGGCATACCGTCAATTCTGTTGTTCAGAGAATCATATTCTGTCTGTAATTCAGATACTTTCTTTCCCTGTTCCTGTATTTGATTCTCTGTCTGTTCAATCTCTGCCTTGCAGCGGTCGATTTCGGACTTCTCGAAGTTCCCACTTGCAACAATGTTGTCAAGTCTCTGTTTCTTTGTCTCTTCGTACCTCTCCCGGATTTCGTCGGCATTCTCCAACTCTCTATGGCAAGTAGGACAGATCGTGTCATTTTCTCCGATTGTTTCTGCGTTGGTTCGCTTCCACTCTTCGGCATATTGCTCACGAAAAGCAACATGTCGCTTAAATTCCGCTTCAAGGCTCTCTTTCATGCGCAAACGATCGTTTTGCAGATTCTTCAGTGCAATCAATTTCTCGTTGACATCAAACGACTTCTGCGTAAGCTCCGCTCTAGTATCATCAAGGTTCCCGTTCGCCTTGTTTTGCAAGCCGGATAATTCAAATTTAAGGTTCAAAATCTCCTGCCCTAAAGCATCATGCTCCGCCGATGCATCCTTAATTTTGGCATTCACATCTTCAATCTTGGATTCAATGTCTGACTTCATCGACTGCAACTGCGACACATCAACATTCGTCTTTTGCTTCATCAATTCGTCGATACGTGGTGCATATTCGTCTGCAATCTGTCTAAGTCCTTTAGACGATGATTTTCCACGTGAGCCATTCAGAGTGCGATTGCAACGCTCTTTCAGTTCCTTAATTGTTCCATCCGCAAGCATCGGTACAATAGGTGCAAACTGTTCATCTTCCTGTGCAATATCTAATGTCGTTTTATCTCCGAATGTCTTTTCCAACACAGTTCGTTGGTCTGCCGGTGACTTCTTCAACAACGATTGAGCATTCAAGCAATACTGTAGCTTGTCAGCATCCAAAAAACTATCTTCAAGGAACTCTGCGTAGTCCTTGACTTTCTTCGGTACATCATTGATATATGAATCTGTAATGTTCCCGATAAAGTCTCCGTTCTTGTTGATACTCTCACGAAAAACCTTTTTCAGTTCTTTCTCTGTACCATCCAAATCGAACATAACTGCACACGTTGTCTCGGTCCCTGAATAATCATTTCCGGATTCATCATGCGGTCGGATTCCTGTGATTTCCTTGCCGTTATCATCCCGGCAATTAAGCACATACTGAACTGCACGCTTGATGGTTGTCTTGCCGGATTCATTCACTCCGCAAATCTCTGTTCTATTTGGAATATCAGCATCAACAGTATTTGCGCCGAAGAATTTACCGAAATTCTGCAAGAAAATATGCTTAATTCTTATCTTCTTCATGTTGAATCTCCTTTCTCATAATTTCGTCGATTTTGCTAAACGTTAAATCGCTCGAAGCCTTGTAAAACCGATCTTTGAATTTTTCGTCTGTAATCGACCGACCAAGAATCATTGACCCGATCAATCGTGTTGTAGTCCCGACATCTGCTCCACCTCTTACCGCTCCGGCATACAGTTTGAACATTGGGAAAACCTTAAATTCCTCTGCCAATGTATCAACGGATGCGTCCTTCGTGTTCTCAACGTATTCTGCAAACCCTTTCTCGAAGGAAACTTCCTCATTCACTTCATCTTCCAAGTGCAGATTGTTCAAATCGAACATATTCTTTACTTCTCCCATTTCTTTTATTTCTCCCTTCCATTTTTCTATAAATTCTTAATGCCTTACTGATTTTGTCATAGTTCCAATATCCGTATGCCATAAGCATCATTCCGATAATTAAGATAATCTTCGGAATCGTCTGAAAATCATCTGTAATTGAATATGCGCCTGCAAGTGCCATAATGCTTCCTGCAACCACGTATGGATTTAATCTGCTCATCTTCTTGCCCTCCGAATATAATTATCTACGGTTACTCTTCTTCCTGTTTGCTTGTGAACTAGGAATAAATGAAAAGAAGTTTCTCTCCGCACCATCCATTCATCTACGTTATAGCCTTGCGAATGAACGATTTCTTTCTGCGTTCTAGTGAGTTTCTTTGGTTGCTTCATTACTCGATCACCTCCCAAAATTCACCATCCTTCAACTTGTAAAAAGTATCTTCTTTGATTCGATCACCGTCTACATACTCAGTCTTTACACATTTTGGAGACCAAATGATATTTCCATTTTCGTCCTTTTTGTCTGTTTTTACCCATTCCGCAAGAGTTATCCAACTTCCGATTTTTGCTTTAGCGACAGAATTATATCCAGCAGCCATAACTACAGAATTTTTACCTTCTGATATAATCTGTGCGTAATCACCGGAACTTCCAATCTGTGCGGAATAACCGGAACTTCCAATCTGTGCGTAATCACCGGAACTTCCAATCTTTGCGTAATAGCCGGAACTTCCAATCTGTGCGGAATAACCGGAACTTCCAATCTGTGCGTAATAGCCGGAACTTCCAATCTGTGCGTAATCACCGGAGCTTCCAATCTGTGCGGAATCGCCGGAGCTTCCAATCTTTGCGTAATTTTTTCCATTGTCGTAGTCCGTGCATTCTTCGGCATTTTCAATTCTTGTTTTCTCGATTGTAAAGTCGACGCAAGCTTTAACAAATCCTTTAAGCCCCAACTTCGCGCCAATGTGTAATTTGTTCGTTGCACTCTTGTTTCCATCTTTCTTTACTTCTCCAACGGCTTCAACTTCGGCAAAATCGGAAATATCTCCATCCTCATTTACAAGCGGATAATAATCAAGAACATCATACGGATTTTCGCAGAAATGCATCATTCCAGCTTCGCAAATCTCTGTTCCATCTTCTTCGTATGTCGTGTTTTCCTTGTATTGTTTTCCGCTGCACGTCATATCTTTGTTAAATCCCTTATACCCTTTAATCGTTTCTCCCATTTTCAATCTCCCTTCCTAAAAATTTATTCACAAAATACAGCTGCCCTTTGCCTGTAATCTTAGTTGTGCGGGTAATTCTTACGCTTCCATCCGGGTTCTGCACGTTGCTTTCTTTCACTTCAAACAATCCCTGTTCGACATATCTCTGCATCGGCATGTTGCGCGATGAACCGTTCTTACACAGATACCCATTGTTCCGAAGCCATTCAAACAACCGCTTCTGCCCGATCTGATAACCATTCTGACAAATCAGCTTTGCCAAATCTCCAATAAGGATAGATGTCCGACTTGTTGCTACTGCATCCGCAAATATCGCTTTCGGTTTCATCTGTTCAATTCTTGCCTGTTTCTGCTCGATAATCTTGTCTCTTTCAGCGATCTTGTTATGTGCCACAAGCAACGCCTTTGAAAGCAATTCATCGTCAGATAGTGTTTCTTGCCCGGCTATATAACCTCCATTTTTACGAATTGACGGAAGAACCTCTGATGTTACCCAATCTGTAAAACGTTCTGCGGATTCTTTCCTGCTTTGAAAGATTGTCTTGTAAAGGTTTGCTTCACTGATAAATGTCATTTTCTGCATTCCACCCTTTGTAGGGGTATCCGCAGTATGGATACCCTTTTCGGATAACCTCTGCTTAACATTTCCTACATTAGATATTTCTAATGCTTTGCACACATCAGACAGGCAAAACATAGGTTCATTATTCGCTACTACTGTTCGAATTTCTCCAAATTCTTCGTTGTTAAAAATCTGTAATTCGTTCATTTCTACTCCTTTCTGTGTTATACTCTCCTTATAAAACGAAGGGAGGTGTTGCCATGGATATTGATTTAACAAAAGTTACAGAGGTAAGGCTTGTTCGAGTGGAAGAAACCTGCAACAATTTGATAAAAGATGGTTGGAAACTAATAAATGTGTGCAGTTATTCGGACCCATTCGAAAAAGAATCCGGAACGGAATTTACCCTTGCTCGGTTTCAATAACCTTTGCCATAATGTAGATTGTTGGTGTGGTGGATGTGTTCATGTTGAGATATGTCCACCCATCATCAAGCAACTTGTTTGCTTCATCCACGGTTACTTCTTTAATTGCTTCGATTTTTCTCATTATTCCACCTCGCTTTCTAAATCTGAAAAATCTGTAACCGGCATAGACAAATAATTCGCAATTAAAATCATTGTGTCTAACTTTGGCTTGCTTTTATCATTTTTCCAATCTGATAAAAGCATTGGCGAAATATTAAGATCGGTTGCTACTCTGTAAGGGGTAATTCCTTTTTCAGATAATTTCTTTTCGAATTTGGAATATGATTGACCATATTTTCTGATTTTCGACATAAAACTTCTCCTTTCCTTAAAAATTCATTGCAATTATTAAGGAAATCCGTTATAATGAAATCGTCGAATAACAATATAACAAAACAGCCTAGGTTTTAAGGATTTCCTTAATCTAGGTCTAGTATATTATGGTTTTCTTTAATTGTCAATAGAAAATTAAAGATTTCCTTAATATTTTGGAGGTGCGCGTAAAATGTACGAAATATACCAAAAACTACTAGACATGAATGGAGTAAAAAGTGCAGATGTTGCAAGAGCTACAGGAATATCTAATATGACGTTTTCGGATTGGAAAAAAGGAAAGTCTACGCCTAAGATGGATAAAATTGAGAAAATTGCAAAATATTTTGGCGTTACGACAGATTATATGATGGGAAAGAAGTCGGAAGTACCATCTTTGTCAATGGCGGACGAACATTTTGAACTAATCAAATTATACTCTTCACTTTCAGAAGCAGATCAGAAAGCTATTATGCAAATAATGCGCAGCATGAATAAATAATAAAGGGGGATTTTATATGGATAATCAGCAATCTAATAATTATATGATATGTCCTAGGTGCAATCAATATATTCCTTATGGATCTGCTTTCTGCAGTTATTGCGGATTACAGTTTCAACCTCAAAGAAATATTCAAATTGATACGAAACAAAAAAAGAAAACTGAAAGCCCATTGAGTGCATTATCTGGAATAATCAGCCTTGTTGGTTTTTTCACTTTTGGATTTTTGATTATTTTAGGATTTATTATTTCTGTGATAGATTTGGCAATCGGTCAATCTGAAAAATATGATAATCACATTCACGCTTGCTCTTGGTTTTCGGTTGTATTGTTTATAATTTTAATAATTTTAATGATTTTTGGCTTGTATAGAATAATATAAAAATAAAGGCAGAGATTTTTTCTCTGCCTTTTCTCAATTCCACTCTTTGATGGCTAACTCAATAAACCTAATCAAGTAGTCCATCAATTTCTCATTTGTAATGCGTGACATCATGTCGCACAACTTCTGTCTCTTCTCTTCCACGTCATAACCCCCTAACACATAATTTGCAAATCCATATGCCTATTATAGAACACACGTTCTTTTGTGTCAATATTTAAGGGGAGAATGTGATAAATATAGGGCGATAGCACTTGTCTACCGCCCAAGCCAGAATTTTGGGGACTCTGGGGGTTCCCTATTGGGAACATCTTTATAATAACACTATATCTCCGATATTTCTATCAGAATCGTCCGACAAAGTTCGACATCTATTGACTTAGTGAATAAGAGACATAAATGTGTTATATCCAACAATTCCATCAACCGTAAGCTGATAGTCTCTCTGATACTGTTTTACAGCAGATTCAAGGTTAGAACCGAATATACCCGGACATTCAAGTTGACAAACATATCCTTTAAGCATCAACAGAATTTGAACCGCAGTTACCATGTACTGTTTCTCTCCGCGCTTGACATAATGACTTCCAAGAGCTGTCTTAGAACCATTACCCCAGATTCCATCAACAGCAATTCTTTTCTTGTAATCAAGATTGATTGCTGTCTGCAAAACCTTGATTCCGGCTTTAATTGTGTTAGTTCCGCGTATTCCGTCGACTACAATATTAGCACCGGCAAAATTATTAGCATGTGTCTGTCCGTTACGCACGATCGCATCTTTGCCCGGTACGTTAGGAATCGGTTTATTCTCTGGCTTATTTTCGTCGGCAGAAACAGAACCATTTGCGATATAATGAAATGGATAATTCTTGCCCGGACATGCTGTTGAACCGACATCCCTGTGTCTAACCACTGTCTTGATTTTGTATTTGTTCTTTAAGTAAGCGACAAGCTCCTTAATCGAATTTTTCTGTGCATCTGACATTGTTTCATTCTCGAAGTTTCCTTCTGCACAAATTCCGATTGAATTATAGTTAGAACCAGAAGCGTGCGCACCGATTGCGTATTCAGGACGTCCTCGATAGATTTTACCATCCTTGCGAACATAAAAGTGATATCCGATTCCAGACCATCCTTTAGCTTTGTGTACGTTGTGAACAGATTCAACAGAGCCATTCATCGCCGCATGGTGAAGAATAATTCTCTTTGTGCTTGATCTCTTTGATAAAGTTCCGAATTTTAAGTTTGTTTCAATAATGTTCATGGTTATTTACCTCCTAAAAATAAACATCAAAACAAGACCTACATATTCCATTAGGTCTAAAAAAATATATAAAGCCATTAGGCGATATATCGTTATGCTACTCCTTTATGTTCGATACTAGCACCTTGTAAAATTCTCCTAAAAAGTTTTTTAGGAATTATTATACGCCTGCTTGTCAAGCCACGGTCAAAATAAACTAAACTCGAATATTATGGCAATAAAATCTACAAGAATCGGAAATCAAGCCGTAACGATTGAACCATTGAGTTCAGCCAGTTTCGATTATGGTATAAGTACGTCATATCAATTTTGTGAAATTATGTTTTTTGGATATGGCGGTTATAGACAGAGTGTTAAAATTCCACTTGTTGGAGGAACTATCAAATATATGACATCCGATACTGAGTGGGGCGGATCGTTTAATACTACTTTTAATACAGGCACATTAACAATCACCAACAAAAGCAATAAGCAAAAGTTATTTATTACTCATGTTTTAATGTTTCGCTAATAAGGCTAAAACAATGAGTATGTTCCAGGCGATCCTATGATTGCGTTGAATACCCACTTGTTAGATTCTTGAGATGTCGCAGGAATTATGATTCCGCTAAACCATGTAGTATTACTTCTGCATATTATTGCTTGATATGTTCCTTGTGAAGACACTAAAATGAACACTCGAAGTGAATATAAGGGCAGATTATCATTTGTTACATAATTCGTTATTAATGATACTATATCCATTGATGGATATGATAATATAATGTTATTCATATTCGAGTTTAGGGTACTTAACGCTCCTGTCACAGTTCCATCTCCAAGCGTTGATATATCTGTTGTTCCCATCTTAGACAACAACCATCTTACATTTTTGAAGACAGTAGACACTTTGCTAAGAATCGAAGCGTGTGTCTCTCCGCTTGTAAGAAGTGCCGGTGGTGTGGAATCTCCTGTCAATGAATCATTAGATGTGAATGTGACAGTGTTGCTTTGGCTATCTCCATCGGTCGATAAAGCTCCGATATTTTCGCATGTGATATTTACATTTCCACGTCTAAAATTAGTTTCATTTGCTCCCTTAACACCTGTTACAGGGCTTCCTGCCAAAACATCCCATTTACCGGCTCCTGTCTTATACACATTGCTTCCTGCCGGTTCTGTGATTCCTGCACCCTCAACAAAATCAGAAGTTGTTACAAACTCATCTGATATATTATACATATCGCCGGCGCTTGCAGAACTAACCGCCGGAAGATTTGCAAATGTGACAGTTCCCATCGGTCGCAATGCTCCGCTGAATGATTCAGAGATAGCTTTTGTTTGTTCATAATACTTCTTTGCGTTGGCTTCGGAAGTAGCGGCGTTAGATGCACTTGTGGATGCCGCTGACGCTTTAGATGTGGCTGTGGAAGCACTATTGCCTGCCGCTGTTGCACTTTGGGCTGCTTCACTCGCCTTTGTGCTTGCCGTAGATTCGCTTGTAGCGGCGGATGATGCACTCTTGCTTGCATTACTCTCTGACGTTGCAGATTTGGTTGCAGATGCACTTGCTGATGATGCACTTGTAGCGGCTTCACTTGCCTTTGTGCTTGCCGTACTCGCAGAATTAGCAGATGCGATCGCACTCTTGCTTGCCTGTTCACTGTAATACTTTGCGTTGTCTGTATTTTCGCCATCACGAACACCTGAACCGCCGATAGCGTATGATTGTGACAACTTTGCATTGTCGTATGCAGAATTGCTACTTGTCGTTGCCGAATTTGCCATGTTTGTCGCTTTGGCTGCTTGTTCTGTAATCTTAGCAAGATAACCCGTTTCAAGCATCGCATCAGTAATTGAACCATTCTTAATAAATGCAGAAATGGCTCCTGTTTTATCGTTAATCGAAAATGCGATTGTCGCAGAATCCTCGAACTCGTATTGTGTAATAAGCGCAGACATATCTACATATTGTTTAGAACCATCTGATAACGTAAGAACAAGTCTCTGATTTACATAATCGTACGAAAAATTCACAGCAATTTTTTCTAGGTTTGTATCATAATCTACGTGTGAACCGTTCTTGTACGTTACAGTAATAACGCCTGTATTGCTATTTAATGACACATCTGCAACCATGTCATTTACGACTTGCATATCTGCCTTAACGGTGTCAAGCGTTATTATTCTATCATCTAGCTTGTCGATTGCACTATCGCCAGCATTGAGGTTTGTTGCGTTCAATGGTGTGTTTGTGCTTGGTCGATTCAACCAATTTATTCTATTGAATATCTTACTCCATCCTTGTGACATTGCTATCTACCTCCTAACTTCTTCTCTAACTCTGCAATTCTTTCGTTTTGCGATTGCACCGTTGCTACAAGGTCGGCAATCAATTCCTCATATCGAATTGCCTTACCTCCATTTTCCCCGGTGTCAATATTTGCGTCGCAGTAAACTCCCCAATCGCTCTGCATAGAATCGTGAAGCTCCTGTGCGATAAATCCATGATGCAAGCGATCGGATGTGCCATCTTTATACTTGTATTCAACAGGATTCAAGGCATAAATAAAGTCACTAGATTTGTGTGTGTCTAGTGACTGAATATTTATCTTGATGCTTTTGTCTGAGGAAATAACCGGCGAAGATCCCAAATATGCAGTTCCGTTCGTAAAGAAACCAGCCGTTTCCACTTCAGCATAATCTCCGGTTTTTGGGTATCCATCTTCATATACTCCAACGCTCGTCGGTGTAATTATCGTGCGCCTTAATTTTGCTCCAAGAATAGATATTAGCTCCTGCATAATTAAATAACCGACATTATCTTCATATGCTTCTGCTGACAATCTCATTTCTGAATACTTTTGTCCATTGTAATAAAATTCACTCTTAAATGTTTTTGCATTGATGTCGCCTTCGATGTTTGCGTCATTGCAAGTCATTTTTCCTTCTTTAGTCACGCTAAAATTGTCAGAGGTTATAGCAATATTCTTGCCTGTAAGATTTATTATTCCGCCGGACAGAAGATTGATTACGTCGCTTGCAGACAGATTTATATTATCTGCGTCAACCTTAAATTCTGTTCCGCTTCCTGTATCTCCGATAAGCGATACTTGAACAATTTTGCCTGTTGCAGAATCCACGCGTAAGACAATTTGCTGTTCAGTTTGTTCAATTCTTGTAGACAGTTCGCTTTCTGCGTCCGTTGCGCGCTTAACTTCCGATTCCAACCCCTTTTCTGTCACTTGCACAGAGGTCTTAACTCTCTCTGTCGTTTTATTCAGACGTTGAAGTTGTGCGGTTACACCGTTCATATCGTTTTCAAGCATTTCTTTACCTTTGCATAGATAAGCATCTCGAAGTGCCTTAATTCCGGTTAAATCACGTTGAAACACATATGCTTCAAATCCATATCCGTTAACTTCTCCGCTGATAAAATCGCCACACTCTACGTATGGTTGTCCCTTTATCTTTGACGAATTGATCGGCCTGTATGATATGCTTGATATCTTACTCAACAGCGCATTTGCAAGTGCCATAATCGTCTCGTGTGTCTGCCCTATAATTACGAAGTTATCTTGCACGTAATATGGATTTTGGTTATTCTCTGTAATTACCTGTGTGCCATCTGAATCCACGATTATTACACCATCAATGTTCGATGTGAAAAAATCTTCGACTAACGGATGCTCATACATAAGTGACGTAGAAATATTGAATGAATTTTCACTATCTCCACTTCCGGCAGATGGGTATAAATCGTTTGCCGGGAATAAATCATCAGCCGGCAACAACATAGAAGATTCAAGTGACAAATAATCAAGCTTGCCATATCTATCCATGCGTCCAAACACACCGCTGATTTCACATATCTGTTTCATTAACGAAAGTCCATTGATTCCGTTTGACGAATCAAGCTCCTTGGTAAGCATGATATTGTCTACGATCAGTGTTGCTTCGTTTTGCTCCACTCCGACATAATTGCAAAGGCTATCCCTAAAATTCTTAACGCTGATAGGAAATGTAAGGCTGTCATACCAATCTTTAACATCAACATCGAAATACCGCATTTTATCGTATGCGGTCAGTTTCTTATAGTCTTTGCCAGCATATTTCTCAATCGTTTCCACGTAGAACACGCCCAACGGAATCTCTGTTTTTTTGGTGATAAGTACCGGCTCGATTTCATATCCTTTAATTCCGCTATTCAAATTGAATACTGTCAATTCAAAGCTGGATGCATTACAACCGCCAAATTTCAACTGTTCTTCTTCACAAATTGATTCGTGCAATGTCATTTGCTCTGAAAGCACGTCCGAACCTTTAATCGTTGGAAATGCATTATCCTTAAACCGCACTTCTAATTCGATTGGCGTTCCATCTTCGATATATAATTTTTTAATATCTTCCGAAATCTTAATCATACTGTTTTTACTCCATAAGAAATCCATGCCATTCTTGTTGATAGATACTTGATTTCCTTTTCATCAGCAAAGTACATAGTCGGTTCAAAATCAGCCATGTACATATCACTTGTCACATACTTATTTAATTCAGGCACATATACTTCAACACTTGCTTTTTTCTCAACTGCATTTGTATAGTTGGCTTGAATATTCGCAAAAATGCTTGACACCTGCGTATTATCAAGCATATTTCGTGTCTCAAATTCAACTTTCGGTGCAGTATTTTCCAAAGCCGTTCTATGTAAAATTCCATTTACATCACGTGTTGAATCCAAGTCTTGTCCGTAATTCGTTGCCTTGTAGCTTTCTGCCTTAATCATCGAAAGCGGAAATATGTAATTGCCAATCTTAATTAAATAGCCTTTATATGCCATCTAACCACCTCACATAAAAAGGGCAGACACATTTACGTGCCTACCCTATAAATTCTTAATATAACAATGGATTTGTACCTGTCCGGTTGTACGCTTGCCGGTTCGACCTCTTAACGCTCTCGAATATATCATTTGATGATATTCCTGTATCTTTTGCAAGAAGTTGTCTAAGCAAGTCATTCTGCTCACGCAATAACCGGTTCTGATCTGCCTGTGACATTGACATTCCATCTACAATTCCGCTTGCAATTTCTGTTGACATCCGACCGGTATCAATAACTGTCGACGTGCTTGTTGCCACATCTGTGTTGATTGATGATGCAATATCCGCTGACATATCAGCTAAATCTTGCAATGGGTCTGTAAACTGCAAGGATGTGTTGAATGCAGATGTCAAATCTGTAGCCATTCCGCTTGCATCACTTAACAACTTAGGCATGGCACTTTCCATACCCAAACCGATGCCGGGTGGCAAGAATTGACCGATTTCTTTATTCCATAATCGAGACGGAGAATGAATACCAAACGCACGTTTTAATGCGGATGTCAATCCTCTTGCAAGAGACACGATACCGCCGACAAGTCCGGCTGGGCCTGTGCTATTCCATTTGTTTGTTAAGCCGATTCTAAGTCCGTTGACAAGGTTCGCTCCGATCGGATTCCAATTCTCACGTTGAATTATTCCGCTCGTATTCTTTGTATGTTTTCTTGTATCGGATTCAACACCGCCCCATTGATTATTTGCTCCACCACGAAGTCCTCCTAAAGCGCCAACAAATGCGTTAGTCACGTTCTTGCCACCGTTTGATGAATCTACTTGCATCTTAGCAAATTTCTGTGCCATCTCGTATGCCGTCTTCT
>OLRV01001902.1_pt1 | contig 16962 bp, 19 predicted proteins | sample 1672421 | NCBI WGS metagenome assembly OLRV01 (sample SAMEA3136684, study PRJEB25190) | human gut metagenome | biome: human gut; feature: human-associated habitat; material: faeces | place: Austria | collected 2013
TGTTAGGCGCGCCGCCAGCGTTCGTCCTGAGCCAGGATCAAACTCTTTATAAATGATATTTATCACTTAAAAGTGTTAAATCTTGTTCGCTCAGCACGCAATCGCTTGCGTCCTGTGTGAATTACTTTGTTTGGAATTGTTTAACGTGTTTTTCCAACACGAAAATAGGTTCCGTTACAAGTTTTTCGATATTGTTCAATTTTCAAGGTCCTGTGCGCCTCAGCCTTAGCGGCTGACGACTTGATTATTTTACCACAGAAGCGGTTTTTTGTCAAGCTTTATTTTTTCGAGGCTTTTGAACTTTCTGAACTTGGATCATTCTCAACATCTCAGTGTCAGCTGGTGTTTTTGAACGTCTATTGGTTCTTTTCAAAGGCTTCGTGCTGAGGCTTCAGAAGTCATTCTTTTGTCTCAGCGCTTGGCGCTCAAGTATAATACCACACCCCGGAGCCCTTGTCAACACTTTTTGACATCTTTTTTCCAATTCTTTTGAGATGTTTTCACGGGCTGTCATTTCTTCCCTTATTTCTCCGGGACACCCCTTTCTTGACAAGGCGGCAGCGGCGACGTATCATGGAGTCATTCTAGGATCTACATCTACCCTTATATATAAAGGAGGAGCCCTATGTCCTGTGTCAATGTTCGTGGCTGTCCCATCGGGGAGGGCCGCCCAAAGACCATCCTGCCCATTGTAGAGGGCACCGAAGCCGCCATTCTGGAAAAGGCTGCCCAGTTTTCCACATTGCCAGCCGATTGTGTGGAATGGCGTGCAGATTGGTTCCAGGACTGCCGGGACCCTGCCGCCGTAGCTCGGTGTCTGCAGAAACTGCGTGTGGCCCTGGGGAGCAAGCTGCTGCTGGTGACCTTCCGCACCCAGGCAGAGGGCGGACAGGCAGCCCTGTCCCCAGCTGAATACCGGCAGTTCCTGGAGCTGGTGCTGGACACCGACTGCGCCGACCTGCTGGACATTGAGTTCTTCACCGCCGGGGCAGACCTGCCCCTCCTGGTGGAGCAGGCCCACACTGCCGGGGTGCCGGTGGTGTGTTCCAGCCACGATTTTGCCAAGACGCCGCCCCGGGCAGAGCTGGTGGAGCGGATGGTACAGATGCAGCAGGCCGGAGCCGACCTGCCCAAGCTGGCCGTAATGCCCCAAAGCCGCATCGATGTGCTGGAGCTGCTGGCCGCCACCGCCGAAATGGCAGACCTTCACCCGGAAACGCCGGTCATTACCATGAGCATGGGGACCCTGGGCGCAGTGAGCCGTCTGGCTGGGGAGACTTTCGGCTCTGCCATGACCTTTGCCAACCCCGGGCAGGCCAGTGCACCGGGGCAGGTCTCGCTGGACATCGTAAATGAAGTGCTTGATGCACTGCATTTGTAACCAACAAATCGGAATTTGCTGTGTCAACTGTACCGATATATCACTTCAGCAATTCCGGAACAAGATTACTGTAATACGCTGTCTTGCCTGACAGCACATCGTCATAGAATCTCTGCTTCCAGTCAATGTATGCCACTGCCTTTTGCAGTTCAACAATGGATTGGAGCAAGGTTTCTTTTTTTTCCGCAAGAATCACCTTACGTTCTGGAATTGTGCCTTCGCCCTCCATGCACAAAGCAAGATATTGCTTCATCTCTGCAATGCTCATTCCACAGCTTTTCAGGCAGTTCAGACTCTGAATCCATTTGATGTCATGTTCGTCAAAGACACGATAATTTCGTCTGTCTCGCTTGACATTGGGGACCAATCCCTCGTTGCAGTAGAATTTCAGATTTTCATAGGTCATATTGGTGAGAGTACAAGCCTCTTTCATAGAATACACAAAAAAGCCTCCTGTTTTTGAAAAAAATCCTTGACCGGTAGTAACTACCGGCTGTTACGATAATATCACAGAATAAAATTTAATACAACAGGAGGTTTTTGTTATGGACTATATTACTTTGAGCAATGGTGTGAAAATGCCACAGTTGGGCTATGGTGTATTTCAGGTGCCACAGGAGGAATGCGAACGTTGCGTACTGGATGCACTAAAGGCCGGCTATCGTGCCATTGATACGGCACAAAGCTATTTTAATGAAGAGCAGGTCGGTGCAGCAATCGAAAAAACCGGTGTTGACCGTAAAGATATTTTCCTGACCACAAAGGTCTGGATTGAGCATTACGGCTATGAGAAAGCTAAAGCGTCGGTTTTAGACTCTATGGAAAAGCTACGTACAGATTATCTTGATCTTTGCCTGCTGCATCAGCCGTATTCGGATTATTACGGGGCATGGCGGGCACTGGAAGAACTATACGAAGAAGGAAAAATTCGTGCCATTGGTGTATCTAATTTTTATCCTGACCGTTTGGTGGATATTTGCTCCTTTTCCCGCATTAAACCGATGGTGAATCAGGTGGAGGTACATCCTTTCTATCAGCAGGAAGAGGCAAAGAAGTGGATGGACAAGTACAGCGTACAGATTGAGGCCTGGGCTCCGTTTGGCGAAGGCAGAGGGAATATGTTTCAGAATCCTGTGCTGAATGAAATCGGCAAAAAGTATGGTAAAAGTGCAGCACAGGTTATTCTACGCTGGCATTTGCAACGAGGCGTAGTGGTGATTCCAAAGTCCACACATATTGAACGAATGCAGGAAAACCTGAATGTATTCGACTTTGCACTCTCTGCGGAGGATATGGCAAGAATTGCCGCACTGGACACGAAAATGAGTGCTTTCTTTTCCCACTATGACCCGGCTAAGGTGGAATGGTTTGCAAATATGGTGGAAGAACGCAAAAAGAACCATGACTGTACAAAAGAAAAAAAGGATTGGTAAGGGAGGAAAAGGTTAGCAACGAAAGTACGTAACATAAGCAGATAAATTCAAGTTTGTAGAATTCAAAAATTTAATATGAAATGTGAGATAGAGCGTATGGAAATAATCTATACGTTCTATTTTTTTTGCCTTTTTGAAAAAAGTGATTAAAAAACTATTGACATTTTGTTACTGGAAAGACCGCAAAATCTATTTTGATTAGCTGTGGTGCGAGGTTGGCACCATTTGACATCAAGGAGCTGCGTGACCTGACTGCTTATGATGAACTGGAGCTTGATACACTGGGGGAGAAAAAGACAGCACTGTTTGTCATTATCTCCGATACCGATGCGACATTCAATTTCATTGTAAAGGAATTGCTTGCAAAGCTGGCAGAATATAAGCCACTTGCCAAAATCGAGGAGATTGAGGAACAGAATTACAACATGATTGATGACAGACTCAACAATGGCGTGGAGAAATTCAATCGTGAGGAAGAAAAGAAAGAACAGGCGGAAAACCGCAGGCTCGTTTTTCCTTAAAGGAGCGTCTGGCGGCTAAGCAGAAGGAAGTGGCACAGGGCAAGAAAGATTCCAAAGAGCAGAATAAAAATATGGTAGTCATTAGGTGTCCCTTTTGACTACCGTTTTTTTATTAAAAATTAAAGAGGAGCCGGATCACTCCGACTCCTCCAAGTATGTGTCCGCAAACACATACCCCAATTGCTATCTATAATATACTATAGGCAGGTAAAATATGCGAGCATTATATGGAATTTTTTAAGATGTTTAAGCGAGAGAACAAATCAGGATGAATCGAAATAGCTGAAACATTCGGGTTTACAGAAGATTCGTATTCTCTTGTAATCTTTTCAAATTCACGGATGAATGATTTGATCTCTGTTTTAGAGACTTTCAGTAATTTTAAGTAGTAACAGATAAGGATAATGTAATCACCGATAGTCTTGAAATTTATGTACGGCATCCCCCATTTCTAAAATCAGGCATTGTTTCATTGGTCTTGAAGGATCCATTTTTTTGAAACGGGTATCATATACCACATCGTTGTGAGCAATGGCATTTTGTATGGAGCCTTGAAGATTTAGTTTGTTGTTCTGGTATTTCTTTTTTATATCTTCACGGGTTCCGGCTGGTGCATTTTTGTAGCTGCTGATTGCTTTATCGTACATATCATAGATACTGCTGGAATCAATTTCTGACATAATGGTGTTCAAAGCAATATTTTTAAGCGCAGTTTCTATAAACATCATTTTTCCATATAAAAGAGATTTTAATTTTGTATCATATTGTATGGTTGCGTTAATCTCATTATATGAAGTGAATGGAAGTCTGTTAGGGGAAGATACAAAAACGATATCATTTATATCCATGAAAATATCCGGTATTGATTAGTTGTTGCTTTTGTGAACTCCCTGAGATGGAAATTCCATTATCCCTAAGATGCCGCATTAAAGCATCAGGTGATTTACAATCTGTATGTTCTTTTTGAATGATAAGAACAGGATACAATATAATGACCAGTGCAAGCAGAATAAAGGATAAGTGTGTTGCCAGAGGCAGCTACCTGCTCACACATTCTGATGATGCCTCAAAAATGAGGAATCTTTTAATCATTTTAAGTGCATAACTCGTTATTATATATATAGATATTCAATGGAAAGGAGTCTGATGCGTGTTGAGTGATGACGAATTAGTGGAACAGATTCTACTTGGAAATGAAAATGCAGCAGAAGAATTGATAAAGCGCTATTATACATCTATTTTACGTTACTGTAGGTGGCATTGCTCTAATCTGGAAAAAGCAGAAGACCTGACTCAGGAAACATTTTTGAAGTTGTTTAAGAATTTATCCGGATATAAAGGGAAAAAGAAATTTAAGGCTTATCTATACACGATTGCAAATCATTTATGTATTGATGAAAGTAGGAAGGTTGAGTTTTATCCATTAGAAGATGAAGAAAATATAGTGCATGAGTATAACGACATAGTTCGGCTAGAGGATAGGGCAGAGATAAGCTATTTTTTGAATTTTTTATCATCAGAACAAAGGGAAGCAGTCATTCTACGCTTTGGAGAACAACTTAGTTTTGGAGAGATTGCAAAAGTGATGGGATGCAATATGCGAACAGCACAAAGCAGGGTTCGTAATGCTTTAAAAATTATGAGAAAGGAGCAGGAAAATGAAAGATAAAAATTTGAAGGTCTATTTACAGCAATCTTTAGGAGAGGAAGTACAGCCTAAAAGATTAGAGGAAACGATTAAGCTTTGCACTGAAATTGTACGAGAACAGGAAGTGACTAGGGTAGAACCGAGGACAGGTTTCTTTCACTATCTTTCAGATGTATTTCGCTTTGAAGGTATTCCAATATTTGGTTTGCAGGCAGTAACGTTATTTATAGTTTGTTTAACAATTGCTAGCATTGCAGACGTGCCAAAGAATATACCAATTTTTATGCCGCTGTTTGTATTGGCTATCATACCAGCAATTTTTAAAAGCCAGTATTATGGAATGAGCGAGATTGAAGCGGTAACAAGAGCTTCTGGTGCCCAAATCACGTTAGCAAAGCTGGTTTTGGTCGGGGCAGCTAATTTGGTGTGTATAACAATTCTTTTGTGTATGGAAGTTTATTTGCAAAATTCTTATAAAGAGATTGGACAGATGGTCCTATACTGCCTGGTTCCGTACTTAGTGTGTATGGTTGCGTTGCTACGTTTGATCCGTTTGCAAAAGAAACAGAGTTTACAGATATGTGCGATTGTAATGCTGGGTTCCTGCATTTGTTGGGGTATGTCAGCAAGAATATTGCCATGGTTATATGAAACATCAGCAGTGGGTGTGTGGATTGTTACATTTTTGATTTTTGCTATGTTCTTTATAAATGAAATTCATTATATTGCAGAGATGAGAAAGGAAGGAAAAATGTATGGAATTGTCGCTTGATCGTTTAACAAAACAGTATGGCAGGAAAATAGCGGTAGATTGTGTTAGTGCAACCTTAAAGCCGGGAGTATATGGTCTTTTGGGGGCTAACGGTGCAGGTAAAACAACATTGATGCGTATGCTATGTGCTGTTTTGGAGTCAACCTCAGGGGAGGTATTGCTGGATGGAAAAGAAGTAACTTCGATGGGGGCAGATTACCGGAATGTGTTGGGTTATTTACCACAGGATTTTGGATATTATCCAAATTATACTGCGGTGGAGTTCTTAATGTATATTGCAGCACTGAAAGGAATACCGAAGAATGTTGCAAAAAAACGTGTGACTGAATTGTTGGAAGTGGTTGATTTAAGCCATGTGGCAAACAAAAAAGTAAAAACTTTTTCTGGTGGTATGAAACAAAGAGTAGGAATTGCACAGGCGTTACTTAATAATCCGAAAATTTTGATTTTGGATGAGCCGACTGCAGGACTTGATCCGAAAGAGCGTGTCCGTTTTCGTAATCTGCTCTCAGAGTATGCAGGCGATAAAATTGTAATTCTTTCCACGCATATTGTATCGGATATAGAAGCAATAGCAGATGAAGTGCTATTGATGAAAAAAGGAAAATTTGTATTGCAGGGTACGGTTCCTGAGTTGATTCACAAGGCAAATGGTAAGGTTTGGGAGCTTTCTGTTTCTCCACAAGAAGCTAGACAATGGCAGACAAAAACAACGGTTGCTAATTTACGGCACGAAGGAAAAGAAATTATATTGCGTATTATTTCAGACAATATGCCTAGTGAGCGAGCGGTGCCTTGTGAAGCTACATTGGAAGATCTTTATTTATTTTATTTTTCCACAGAGGAAGGAGTGAAATAGAATGGAACTATTTTGGTTAGAGCATAAAAAGTTATGGCGAAAGAAAATTGTTAAAATATGTGTGTTGTTGTGTTTTGTTTATTCTATAATTTTTGGAAGCATACTTTCGTTTCAATGGTTCGGTTTTGGCAGTTCAGATGACTATACAAGTGCTTTTGGCAATAATTTTGATGGATATACAGTAATAAAGGATAGTCAGGAATATGCACTTTCATTTGGTGGAGAATTGACGGATGAAACCTTGCAGAAAATAGTAAGTGATTATCAGCAAATGGAAGTTGACGGTATGGAGGAAGAACTGGAAAAGACAGACTGGCAGATAGTTAATAGTTGGCTCGGAACATTGTATCCGGAGCTTCGAGATACCAGTAATTATAAAACGATGATAAGCTATGTTGATCCGGATAAGTTAACAGGCTTCTATGAAAGAAGACAGCAGGTGCTTGATGAGTTTTTGGAGGTCAGTGGTCAGGTAGGAGCTGAAAAAGAGTATTTACATCAGATAGAGAGAAAGGTAGAAAAACCATTTCGTTATGAGTGGGTAGAAGGCTGGTCAACGCTTCTTGGTAGTATGGTTGCGGATCTGGGAGTTGTGATGGCTTTGTTTCTCGGTATTGTTTTATCCTCTTTATTTGCGGGCGAATGGCATGATAATACAAGCACACTAGTATTGACGACTCGAAATGGTTGGGGGAAAATCGCTCTTGCCAAAATTCTTACTGGTTTAGCGTTTACAGTGGAGTTATTTGCATTACTTGCTGTTTCAAGTGTTATATCACAGTTGTTTTTTATGGGAACTGCCGGATGGGATATGCCGATTCAGAATATCAAGCTGATTGCTGTTGCACCTATGAATATGCTGCAGGCAGAAATTTATGAATATGCTTTTGTACTGCTTGGAGCAATAGGTTTTGCCGGAATTGTTATGTTTATATCAGCGGCTGTAAAAAATAATGTACTTACCTTACTGCTTAGTCTGGCTGTTGTATATGGACCAATGATGATTGCAGAATATCTTCCTTATGGAATGCAAAAAGCATTGGATTTAATACCATTGGTAGGAAGTTCAACAGATATTTTCAGAACTAATACTTTTCGTATTTTGGGGAAGCTTATCTGGTCACCATATCTACTTATTACTATTCCTGTCTTGATTGGTATTCTATGTATGCCATTCGCTATAAAGAGCTGGTCAAGAAGGATGAAGGCATAAATAACAATATGGCAAAGAAAAGAGATAAAAAAAATAAGTTGCGAGGGAAATGGTTGAGAGGAATTATCATAGTTTACTTGCTTTTGATACTATGTAATCTATTTCACGAATTTCCTTCAAGATTAGGGAATTTACATAGTATTCCGGTTTCGGAGGAGTGGTATTTAATTGTAGTAAACCGTTGGAATGAAATACCGGAAGATTATAGAGTGGAATTAACAGAATTATCGAATGGTCAAAAGGTGGATAGCAGGATATATCCGTATTTACAAGAAATGTTTGATGCAGCAAGGAAAGATGGAATATATCCGGTTGTTCGGGAAGGTTATCGAACTTATGATGAACAGCAGAAAATATTAGATGATAAGATAAAGGCTTATATAAATGAAGGATATTCACAGTCAAGAGCAGAAAGAACTGCTAAGGAATGGGTAGCTTTGCCCGGAACAAGTGAACACCAATTAGGCATTGCAGTTGATATTAATGCTGATAAATCAAAGAGCTCAAATGATGAGGTATATACGTGGCTTGCCGCAAATGCACATAATTATGGTTTCATATTACGGTACCCACAAGGAAAACAGGAGATTACAGGGACAAGCTATGAGCCATGGCATTATCGATATGTAGGAGTAGATGCGGCACGAGAAATTTATGAAAGAGGAATATGTCTTGAAGAATATTTTGAGCAATAGATTGGGGAGTGAGGATTATAGCTAAGTTACTGTTGCTTTCACTTGAGGAAGATGAAGAAGTAGTATTAAATGCAGTTATGTCTGCATTGGGAAGTTTTGAAAATAAAACACAGTTAAAAGAAGAAATAGCGTGTGAAAAATTAGCCTTTGCAGGAATGGAAATAGATGCATCAAAACGGTTAGTATATCGTGGTGAGAAAGAAGTAAATATTACGTTTACAGAATTTGAAATATTGCATTTATTAGCAAGGAATCCAGGCAGAGTGTTCAGCAAGGAGCAGATTTATGATATTGTCTGGAAGGAATCCTATTCCGGCGATTACAACATCATCATGAGCCATATCCGCAACATACGGGAAAAAATAGAGGATAATCCAAGCAAGCCAATCTACATACAGACGGTATGGGGTGTAGGATATCGTTTCAACAAGAATTTAACAGGTTAGAATAGGGCAATTAAGAAGCAAAATCTTAGTTGCTCTTTTTATTTACAGCGACAGGGGCAGAAAGGAGATAGAAGTACATTGCAGAAATCAAAACGAATAAGGGCAGTAAGCCAAGCGGTGTTACTCAATCAGGAGAAAGCACCGCATTTTGTTTTTTTAGGCAGAAATATTAAAAAAGGAGCAATCAGAAATGGATTTAGAAAATAAAATTGAAGCACAGCGGAAACGCATGGAGCAGGAAAAGAACAAGCTGGATATGCTGATGAAAAAGGCAAAGATGGAGCAGAGGAAAGCAGATAACCACAGAAAGATTGTGGTGGGTGCAAACTTTGAAACATTCCTTAATGAGCCGAGGAGATACAGCGAGGAGCAGACCAGACGGATTATGCAGGTGGCATTTGCCACAAGAGAGGTCAAGAACTGCATGGAGCAGATTGAACGGGAGCTTGCAAGGGCGGAGGAAAAAATGCCGGATACGGCGATAAATGAGGAAGCAGACGAGGACGAGGACGAAAACGAAGAAGAATAGGGAATGTGTAGCGTTGTAGCCAATTCCCTCAACTTTGTTGAGGGCGCACAGATACACCACCCTTTGGGGCGGTGCTGTGCGTTCTCCGAAGGCTCTTGCAGAGGGCAGTCGGCTACTTCGTATCCGATAACAAGGTGCAGGCACCTTGTTGAACAAAAGGCAAGCCTTTTGTTATAAGGGAGCTACACTCCCTTCGGCGGTAAAAAGAACCGCCTACCCTAGTGAACTTTGCGTTCAGATGAAATCACAAAAAGTCGTGCTTTCATCTGCCCACAAAGTCTGCTGGTGCAACCCACTACGTTGTGGGAAAGGAGAGGACAGTGAAGAACGGAACAATTAGCAGCAGGGCATCCATAGTCCAGCGAAGCAAAGGACAGTCGGCGGTTGAGCAGTCAGCTTATATCAGCAGGACATCCCTTTACAGTGATTATTATGGCATGGAAGAACTTTCTAGGCAGGTGTTGAGAAAGTTGGATGGCATGACAGATAAGGAATTTGCGGAAAATTCATTAGAAGCGGTAGAAGAATAGCGGTATCGAGTGGGTAGTCAGTTGCAATGGCTGGCTATTTGCTTTTTTATTTTGGCAAATTTTTGACATATAAAATTGATTGAGAAAAATCATGGGGTAAGGTATAATTTCGGTATGAATCATGAGATCAGATGAAAAATGAATGTTTCTATTTTAGAAAATACCTGACAATTATAGACAGTTTGGAGGTTCTAGTGTGAAAAATGAAAAATTAGAAATAATAGAAAGTAACGAATTTCAAAATTTATTTGATAAATCAAAAAAGCTGATTGACAGTGCCAGAAGCAATATGGGACAAATGGCAAATGCAATTACAGTTCTTACCAGTTTTCTGCTTGGAAGATATATTATCGAGCAGGAACAGCAGGGTTCAGAAAGAGCAAAATATGGAGCAAAAGTCTTGGATTCTTTGTCATCATATCTGACAGAAGAATATGGCAGAGGTTTTTCAAGAAGCAATGTTGCTGGAATGCGTCAATTTTACATGGCTTACAAAGATAGAGAAGATGAAATTATCCAATCGGGAATTGGACAATTTGAACGGGCTTTTGGAATTGTCCAATCAGGAATTGGACAATTAGAAACGGCATACAAAAAAATACCATTTAAGCTGAGCTGGACACATTATCAGATACTTATGCGTATAGAGGATAAGGACGAAAGAGACTTTTATGAAAAGGAAGCAATACGTTCTAACTGGAATGTAAGCACCTTGAAAAGACAATTTCACTCCAGTTTGTATGAAAGACTTGCATTGAGCAGAGATAAAAATGATGTGATGCGATTGGCCAATGAAGGTGCCGTTCCGCAGAAACCAGAAGATATTTTACATACTCCGTATGTACTGGAGTTTGCAGGACTGGAGGATAAAGCAGCATATCATGAAAGTGACCTGGAATCGGCGGTAATTGGGAAAATGCAGAAGTTTCTTTTGGAGTTGGGGAAAGGTTTTCTCTTTGAACAGCGGCAAAAGAGGTTTACATTTAATGACAAAAATTTTTATGTGGACCTGGTTCTGTATAACAGATTGTTAAGGTGCTATGTCTTGATAGATTTTAAGATTGATGAGCTTACGCATCAGGACTTAGGACAGATGCAGATGTATGTAAACTATTATGACCGGTATGAGAAAATTGAGGGAGAAAATCCGACGATTGGTATCTTACTCTGCAAGCAAAGTGATGAGGCTCTTGTCGATTTAACACTCCCGGAAAATGCCAATATTTATGCAAAAGAGTATAAATTATATTTGCCGGATAAAAAGCTGTTACAGAAAAAGCTAAAAGAATGGCTGGATGAAGAACAGAATTGATTCAGAGGGAGAGTACTATCTGATGGGGTAGCATTCTCCCCTATTGTTTTATAAGCTGTGATTTTTGTTTTTTGCCTGCTGATCTTGTACCGGATCGGTTTGTGTCCGTCCCAGAAACCGGTCAAGATTTTCCTGTTTCCGCTTCAAATCTTGCACCTCTTTTTCATAGTTCTTGTAGGTTGCGGTCAGTTCTTTTTTCTGCGTTTCCAATGCCTGATACTCGGCTCGCAGCTTATCCACATTCAATCCTTTTAGCTTGATGCCTGCCTGTTCAAGCACCCGTCTTGCGCCGTCATAGAGGATGATCTGGCTCTCGTATCTGCGGAAATAAGCATCCGGGTTCTTGGCTTTCTTGTAAGCGATATGATAGGAGCGGTTGTCTTTGTACTGCTCGGCATATTTGATGATTTCCGCAAGGTCTTTCATGTGGTGTTCCAGTTCCACAACGCTCTGTCTGGCGGACTTGACCGCTTCGGTTTTTACAGTAATTTTATTTTCCAGATCGGAGAGAGAACCAGCTTCATTATAGCTTTGTGCGGCGATTTTCAGATTCTCGATTGCTGCCCACTGTTGCAGTCCGGGACTGTTCTGGAATTTCTCGTCCGAGGTGTCAATGAGCCTGCGGGCAGAGTAGTCTTTTTTCGGGATCACTGCCTTTCGTTCCCGTTTCTTTTCGATGTGTTCCCGGATACGTTCCTTTGTGTATTCTTTCCCTAAAGACCTCGCACTGCCACGTACAAAACGCTCTTTATCGAGAGGACGGAAAGAGATATATTTTGCGGCATCTTCTCCAAAAGTTTCCCCTTTGATTTCGTAATCCTTTGCCCGCATCAGAAGCAGAAATTCTTCATAAGTGGAAGCCGCCTTGATACAGAAATTGATGTCCCGTCTTAGCTGTGTTTTCCAGGTCGAACCATTCTGATCAGACTGCCATTCCTTGTATTTTTTGCCACGCTCACCGCCTGGAATAATGACAGAAAGATTGTGTTCTTTGCGCAGTTCATCACTCAGGTGGCGTATGCGGTGGTAGGTCTGTGTGCAGTCGTGATATTTGTTGTATTCAATGTTGTCAGCCGCACAGAAGATGATATGATTGTGTATATGTCCCTTATCAATATGCGTGGTAACAACATACGAATATTTCCCCTCTAAAACCCTGTCTGCAAGCTCTTTTCCGATGCGGTGCGCTTCCTCATAACCGACCTCGCCCGGAGCAAAAGCCTGTATGAGATGATAGGCTTTGTTAGGACTGTTTTCCCTGCAATGGTCAAGCGTATACTTAAAGTCGATCGCCGCAGTTTCGGGCGCACACGCATAAGACGAAACATAGATCTGTTCGTCGGTTTTGTCCGGGTTGCAGATATATTCTATGGCTTTATCAACGGTTGCTTTGATAGCATGGATTTTTGTGTATGCCATACCTCATTCATCAACTCCTTTACTTCGTCTATGTCCTCCTGATAAATGTTTTCGATGCTGTTTACCCTCTTTGCGATCTGGTTTAAATTGGAGCTGATACGTCCCAACTCCGTATTATAATTTCGCAGGTAACTGTAATCAACATCATACACATATCCATATAAGATCAGCTTGCGCAGGAACGCAGACATACTCTTCATGCCGGATGCTTTGAATTTGGTGTTGAGGATGTACTGCTCATCATCGCTGAGATAAAATTGCACCGGATGGGTGCGGTTTCGGTTTGCCATTGTGCCACGTCCTTTCTAAATTTGGGTACAAAAAAACTGCTGTAAAATGTTCGATTTTTACAACAGTCTGTTTCATGTTTTATTCAATTTTGGGTGTAATTACCCATAGCAAATTGTAGCAAAAACGGCAGGAAAGGTCAATGCATTTCGACGGTAAAATGAAGAATAACCGAAGAAAAATCGAGAGAGGGTTAGGGATACTTCCCTATGGAAATTCGACCACACAGACGATAGGAAAGTGTGGGGGATTTCGCCTGTGTCATGACACAGGCAGTGCTTGCTAAGGTTGTTTTTGGCACTCGCGGAGGGTGTGCCAGATAGAACAGATTAAAGCAAATAAAGCAAATAAAGCGATATATGTGATATGTTATTTCACAACAAAAAAAGGTCGGTTCACAACATGGCGGCTAGCTATTAAAAGACTTTTTCCGATATAATAAATATAATTGTATGTAAGTAAGGAAGTGACAAGATGCAAATAGCAATCTGCGATGATGAAAAATCTATAGGATTGATATTAGAAGAAAAAATAAAGAAATTATTACCGGATGCAGTAATAGAAAAATATTTATCTGGTGATGAATTGATTGCAAGTGGTTGTGAGCCGGATATTCTATTTTTGGATATTCAGATGCCAGGAATGGATGGAATGGAAACGGCAAGGATTCTGCGTCAGAAAAATGAAAGAATGGTATTGATATTTGTAACTGCTGTGGAGGAGTATGTTTTTCAGGCATTTGATGTTGCAGCATTTCATTATCTGGTGAAACCGTTTTCAGATGAAAAATTTGAGGAAGTTGTGAAACGTGCAGTCAGAAGCATTAAAGAATATTCTGAAAATCAATTGGATGAAAAATACATGATGGTGCAGTCCGGAGGAAGCCATATGAAAGTGTTTTTGAAGGATATTGTGTATGCTGAGGTATATAATCGAAAAGTCATTATCCATACACGGGATACGAATATTGAATATTATGGAAAATTGCAGGAACTGAGTGAAATTGCGGGAGCAGATTTTTTTCGTACACACAGAGCCTACCTCGTACATTTCAAATATGTTCAGAAATATGATGCAAATTGTGTGACGATGGAAAATGGAACTGCATTGATTGCAAAACAGAATTATTCTGAGTTTGTAAAACAATATTTGAAATATAATCAGAGGAAAGGAAAAGAAATCGGATGAGTTTGGTAGAAAAATGCTGGATGGTTACATCGAAAATTTCTGTTATTGCACTCCTTATGATTACAGGAATCTATTTTGGAAAATTTGTTTGTCCCTATATAAAAAAGAAAAAAGGGGCTGTGGCAGTCAGTATTGTTTATATTACGATTATGCTTGTTTTATATATGATTCCGCCACAGATTGATAATTTTTCCGCATATCTGATTGGAGTTATAGCAGCGTTTCTTGTGATGTATGTAGAGGACAGAAGAAATATATATCAGAAAATATTTCTTGCAATTACGTTCTTTTCTATCCGATGGTTAACGGTTGCAATGGCAGGCAGACTTGATGATCTTGTTACAAAAGCACTTGTATTTCGGAATATGAGTGCAGAAAAAGTGTGGTTGCAGTACGGACTATATGTTGGAACCAGAGTTTTGGATATTGTACTTTGTATTGCTTTTATTGCGGTTGCAATAGGACTGATCAATAAAGCGTATATATACAAAAAAGATGAAATGAGCGTCAAAGAGATGGTAATGCTTATTATACCTTTACTTGTAGGCGTCACTGGGTATGGCATTTTACAATATTATCTCATGATATACGAAAGAGATACTGGAAAGAACTTGATTGATACATATGGATTTTATGGAGCTTTAAGCTTTTTACACTATCTGATTTCCATAGTTGCTATTCTTGTTGTGATTGTAATGTTTCAAAACTGGAAAGAGATGCAGGAAGAACAGCGGGGACAAGAGCTGGTATTAAATCAGATCAGTGACATGAAAAAGCATATCGAGGAAGTCGAAAAGTTGTATCGGGATATCCGCTCCATGCGCCATGATATGGGAAATCATATACAGACACTGGAACATCTGGTGGCACATAATAATATGGATGATGCTACAGAATACTTGGAACATCTGAAAAATGAATGGGACGAGGTATCTCCGGAAATAAAGACAGGAAGTCCGGTAATTGATGTCATTTTGATGGAAAAGCTGAGAGAAGCAAAAGAAAGGCAGATTCGGTTTCTGTCGGATTTTCATTATCCGCAGAATACGAAGTTAAATGCATTTGATTTGAGTGTGATCATGAATAATGCCTTGAATAACTGCATGGAAAATGTAAGTGGAGATGATCCGTATATCAGCATTTCTTCTTTTCGGAAAAACAGTATCTTTATGATAACCATAAAAAACAGTTTTGGGGGTCAGCTTAATTTTGGTGATAGCGATTTGCCAGAAACAACCAAATCTGGGAGGGAACATGGAATGGGTTTGAATAACATTCGCCGGGTTGCCAGAATGTATATGGGAGATATATCTTTGGAGCAGGGAAATGAGGAAGTAATCCTTAGCATTATGATGCAGGTAGAATAAAGAAATAAATTGGCACTATGTATTTTGTAAATTACAGAAATTACAGAAATATGTAGTGCTTTTTTGATGCTTCACAACGAAAAAAGGGCGGTTCACAACATCACAGTTTATTGTGAAGAAAGATATGCCGAAAGAAAAAATAAAGAGAAATCATGTTATACAGATTTTCAGGAAACGGATTTCAGAGTATTAGCTCAAGGAGGACAACGAAATGATGAAAATTAATGGATTTAACGGAACGAATACGCAGACAGGAGCAATGGGAATGGCACAGGTGAATGATTCTGTGAGTAAAAATATTCAGAATCAGATTTCAAATGCACAGCAGAAATTGCAGGACTTATCATCAAATGAAGAACTGTCATTAGAGGATAAGATGAAGAAACGTCAGGAGATACAACAGGAAATTACAAATCTCAATCAACAGTTAAGACAGCACCAGATTGAACAGAGAAAGGAACAGCAGAGTAAAAAATCATCTATGGATGATATGGTGGCTGGTACAAAAAATACATCTGCAAAGAAAGGAACAGGCTTGTCACAGGCAGGTATGCGGGCAATGATTTCCGCAGATTCATCTATGAAGCAGGCAAAAGTGCAGGGTAGTATGGCAACACAGATGGAGGGAAGAGCCGGTGTGCTTGAGTCTGAAATCAAGCAGGATGCTGGAAAATGCAATACCGAAAAGAAAGAAGAAGAACTGGCAGATTTGCAGGCAAAAGCGCAGTCTGCAACAGCATCACAGATGTCTTCACTTTCAGATGCAAATAAATCTATGGAAGAAGCAGCAAAGGCAGACAACCGTACAGATGCAGCAGAAACAAAGAAGGATCAAACGCAGAAAGCAGAGAATACACAGGAAAATGCAGATACGGCAACAGATGCATCAGAGAATGCAGATGTTAAAACAGAAACAGCAGAAACAATAAAAAATCCAGCATCAGAAAGTGGACAGTCGGTAGTATATACACCGATCGATATACGTTTATAGTTCGGAAAGGAGGCTGGTGTTATGTCAGAAATCAAAAGTTTTAGTGATTATACAAGTAAATATAACAGCAATGTAGATTTTTCAGCGTTGTTTAGTGGAACGTCAGATAGTTCATCAGTAGGCAATACAAATATGCTTTCTGATTATGCTGCAATCAAAAATGGAAGCTATGGAAAACTTATGAAAGCATATTATGCAAAACAGGATGCTGAAAAATTATCGGGAAAAGGTGATACTTCACAAAAACTTACCTTGATGAAAACAAGTGCAGATTCTCTGAAAAAATCAGCAGATGCTTTGAATGACTCTTCTCTTTGGGAAAAAAAGAAAATAAAAAAGAAGGATGAAAAGACCGGGGAAGAAACAGAGG
>OLRV01001905.1_pt1 | contig 16950 bp, 16 predicted proteins | sample 1672421 | NCBI WGS metagenome assembly OLRV01 (sample SAMEA3136684, study PRJEB25190) | human gut metagenome | biome: human gut; feature: human-associated habitat; material: faeces | place: Austria | collected 2013
GCGGTTGCTTTTTTCGCAACGTTGTAGGGGCGCGCATCGCGCGCCCGTTATCGAAATTTGTGCAAAATTTCAGATTTGCTCATTTACTGCTATATGTAAGAAATCCGACAGCGAAGCTGTCGGAAAGCGGGAAGTAAAGAAACCTCGGGTTTCTGGTGGGTTTTAGGGCAAAGCCCTAACGTATCTTTACAGCGCCGCGACGGCTGCGGCAATCGCCGCCTCGTCGGGCTTCATGGCTTCGAGCGTGCGGGAGAGGAGATCGTCAAGCGTCCAGCCGAGCATCTCCGCGCCCTGCGCGATGACCTCGCGGGAGCAGCCCGCCGCGAAGCCCTTTGACTTGTATTTTTTCTTGAGGCTCTTGAGATCCATGTCCGCGATGCTGCCGGAGGGACGCATCTTGGCGCATGCGCCGATCAGGCCGGTCAGCTCGTCGCAGGCGAAGAGCACCTTTTCCATCTCGTGCTCCGGCTTTACATCGACGCACAGGCCGTAGCCATGGCAGACAACGGCGTGAATCAGCCGGTCGTCCGCGCCGCCCTCCCGGAGCAGCTCGACGCACTTCTTGCAGTGCTCGGTCGGCCAGCACTCAAAGTCGATATCGTGCAGCAGGCCGACGACCGCCCAGAAATCGGCTTCGTCGCCGTAACCGAGTTCGTCGGCCATCCGGCGCATGACGTTTGAAACGGTCAGCGCGTGGGTGATGTGAAACGGTTCGCTGTTGTATTTGCGCAGCAGGGCAAAAGCCTCGTCGTAGGTCATGGAAAAACACTCCTTTTGTCGATGAAATGGCGTGATTCGTATTATAGACGCGACGAGCCACGATGTCAAGCGATGCGAAAAAACGGCGGAGCAAAATACGAACCTATATGAAATAAAGATGCAGAAGTGAAATGAAATCAACTCAATTAAACGAAATGAAGAAACTTTGCAACACAAATGATGCAAAAACGGGTTGACAAACCGAAAACGAGGCCGTATAATAACGTCATCGACGGAACGCAGAACCGTCGCATTCACAGGCGCTTACGCAGAGGCGTTTGCGAATGGTGTTTCTCTTTCTTTCTCCTCTTCATCAAAAAAGCGGCCGATTCGCTCGGTCGCTTTTTTGTGATTTACATTTGGGTGCGCCCTTCCATCGCCTTGGCCAGCGTCACCTCGTCGGTGTATTCGAGATCGCCGCCGACAGGCAGGCCGTGCGCGATGCGCGTGACCAAAATCCCCATGGGCTTGAGCAGGCGGGCGATATAGCTCGCCGTCGCTTCGCCCTCGATATCCGGATTGGTGGCCAGAATGACCTCGTGGATATCCTCCTTGCCGACGCGGGCCAGCAGCTCGCGGATGCGGATATCCTCCGGCCCGACGCCCTCCATCGGGGAGATGGTGCCGTGCAGCACATGATAGCAGCCCTTGAAATCGCGCATGCGCTCCATGGCGGCCACGTCGCGCGGGTCGCGCACCACGCAGATCACGCCGTTGTGGCGGCGCTCATCGGCACAGATCGGGCAGGGGTCTTCCACCGTGTAGTTGCCGCAGATCGAGCAGTATTTTACCGCCTTGCGGCCCTGCCAGATGGCGCTGGCCAGCTCGTGCACCTGATCCTCCGGGAGGGAGACGATGTGATACGCCAGCCGCTGCGCGGTTTTTGCGCCGATGCCGGGCAGGCGGGAGAGCTGCTGCGCCATCCTCGCGATGGGTTCAATCTGCCCGGCCATGATTAAAACATCCCGCCCATTCCGGCGCCGCCGATTTTGGACATCTCGCTCTCGCGGGTTTCCTCACCCTTCTTGAGCGCGTCGTTGACGGCGGCGACGATCATATCCTGGAGCATTTCGACCTCTTCGGGATCGACCGCGTCCTTGTCGATGGTCAGGGAGAGAAGCTGGCGCTTGCCGCTGACCTTGCAGGAAACCGCGCCGCCGCCGGCCGTGCCTTCATACTCACGCGCGTCCAGCTCTTCCTGCGCCTTCATCATCTGCTGCTGCATCTTCTGCGCCTGACGCATGAGCTGCTGCATATTGCCGCCCGGAATGCCGGGGAAACCGCCTCTTGCCATAATGAAAAATCCTCCTTGAGCATAAAATCATGCGGCTTTCATTATACACCATCCGGACGGAAATGAAAAGCGAAAAATATGTCTTTTGACGGAAGACAAAAACAGCTTTGCGAGTTGACGCAAAGCTGAAAAGATGCTAAAATATAGGCAAGTAGGGGGCACCTACAGGGTGGAAAACCACCGCGAACAGTTTCCCTAGGCTATGCGCCTAAAAAACCGCCAAGCAGCTGCTATCTGCGAGGCGGTTTTTTTTATCGTCTGTTTTGAAGACCGAGCGTATAAACGCCGACCAGCAACCCGGCGATTGCGAGCAGGATATTGAGAAGCTCAATATTCGACATACGCATCACCTCCGCTTTTGTATTCTGCTGCGGAGGCTCCACCCCGTAGACCTACTTGCCTACGAAATGATTATAGCATGCACATAGGCGTGAGGCAAGGTTTTTTTCGTGAGGACAAGGAAACCGTGCTGGTCAACCCGAGGCGGATATGGTATACTGTAAAACAAGACGGACACTGTTTTTCATATGGATTTAACGTGCATGGGGTATGATGGACACACTACGGAAAAACGGGAGGAAACACCATGAATGACGTTTTTATGAACCGGGAGCTTTCCTGGCTCAAGTTCAACGAGCGAGTGCTTGAAGAGGCGGAGGATGAGCGCACCCCGCTTTGCGAACGGCTCTCCTTCGCATCCATCTATCAGAGCAACCTCGACGAATTTTTCATGGTGCGCGTGGGTTCGCTGGTGGATCAGGACGATGTTACGCCCAAGCTGCGCGAAAACAAGACCAACATGACCGCGCGGGAGCAGATCGACGCGGTGATCGACCGCGTGCGCGAATTGAACGGGCGGCGGGACAAGGTCTATGCCCGCCTGATGGAAAAGCTGGAGGAGCAGGGCGTTCGGCTGGTCGATTTCAGAAAAATCGGCCGGCAGGAGAGCGAGCGGCTTGAGCGCTATTTTGATTCGGAGATCGCGCCGCTGATTTCGCCCTCCATCGTCGGCCGCCGTCAGCCGTTCCCGTTCCTGCGCAACAAGGATATCTACGCCGTGGTCGTGCTGGAGGGGAAGAAGGGCAAGTATAAGCTGGGGATCATTCCCTGCAGCGCGGGCGTTTTCCCGCGGCTGATCGAGGTTTCCGCCAGCGAAAAGACGTACATGCTCGCCGAGGATCTGATTCTGCATTTCATTCCGAAGGTGTTTGAGGGCTACGTCGTCAAGGCCAAGAGCCTGATGCGCGTGACGCGCAACGCGGATATCGACGCGGACGCGCTCTATGACGACGATCTGGATTACCGCGAGTTCATGGTGCAGTTGATTAAGCGCCGCAAGCGCCTTGCGCCGGTGCGGCTGGAGCTTTCCCGCGAGCTGGACGGCATCATCGTCGATACGCTGTGCCGCTATATGGATGTGCCGCGCGAATACGTGTTCATGAGCGCCACGCCGCTGGATTTCTCATTCCTCTTTGGGTTGCAGGATGTGCTGCGCCAGCGCGGCGAGCTGTTCTACGAGCGGCGGATTCCGCAGAAATCCCCGGCGTTCGTCAACGGCCGGTCGATTTTGGCGCAGATTCGCGAAAAGGACAAGCTGCTTTCCTATCCTTACGAGAGCATGAAGCCGTTCCTCGAAATGCTGACGGAAGCCGCCAACGACGACAGCGTGGTTTCCATCAAGATGACGCTGTACCGCGTCGCCAAGCAGAGCAAGGTCGTCGAGGCGCTTTGCGAGGCGGCGGAAAACGGCAAGGACGTGCTGGTGCTGGTCGAGCTGAAGGCGCGCTTTGACGAGGAAAACAACATCGAGTGGAGCCGTCGGCTGGAAGAAGCGGGCTGCAGCGTGATCTACGGGCTGGACGGATACAAGGTGCATTCCAAGCTCTGCCTGATTACGCGGATGGAGGAAACGGGCGTCGCCTATTACACGCAGATCGGCACGGGCAACTACAACGAAAAGACCGCGCGGCTGTATACCGACCTGTGCCTGATGACCGCCGACCACGACATCGGCGAGGAGGCCAACGCCGTGTTCAATGCGCTGGCGAAGGGCGAAACCGTGCACGAGACGCGCCGCCTGCTCGTCGCGCCGCACTGCCTGCAAAACAAGGTGCTCGCGATGATGAATGACGAAATCCGCCGCGCCCGCGCGGGGGAGGACGCTTACATCGGCGTGAAGATCAACTCGCTGACGGACAAGGCGCTGATCGACAAGCTGATCGAGGCCTCCTGCGCGGGGGTGAAGGTTGACCTCGTCGTGCGCGGCATCTGCTGCCTGATTGCGGGCGTGCCGGGGGCGACGGAAAACATCCGCGTCGTCAGCATCGTCGGGCGTTTCCTCGAACACTCGCGCATCTATATCTTCGGCCGCGGGGAGCGCGCGCGGGTCTATATCGCCTCGGCGGATTTTATGACGCGCAACACGCTGCGCCGCGTGGAGGTCGCCTCGCCCGTGTATGATCCGGATATCCGCGCGCGGATTCTGGATATGTTCGACACGATGCTCCGCGACAATGTGCAGGCGCGCGAGATGGGCGCGGACGGGCTGTATCGCCGCCTGACGCCGGGGAAGAACGCGCCCCTCAACAGTCAGGAATATTTTTTCAGGCAGGCCTATGAAGCCGTCAGCCGGGGAAACCAGACGGAATAAGCGAACGAAAACCACTTTATAAACAAATGACCTCGTTCTTCTCTGATGGGGAGAAGAACGGGGCTTTTGTGTCTGCGTTACTCGGCGTACACGATATCGTCTCTGAGTCGGTAGAGCGTCGCGCCGTATTTTTTGCGGCAGAACGCATCCACAAACCAGTCGATCGGCTTCACCGCGTCATACTGCACGTAGGCATAGCGAACGCCGTTTACGCTTTTGCCCTTCATGTTGGAATCCGCCCAGTGGACGCTGTCCGTTTCCGGGTCGTAATCGGCGATGAAGAGCATGCTGTGCGCGCCCACGCCGTAGTAATAATCCGCGGCCATCTGGAAATAGTCGCCGCGCTGAACCTGTTTTAGAAACTCGCGGGCGTTTTCGCGGTTCTCCGCCTTGCTCAGCGTGTCGTCGTAGCGGAAGGACGCCGCCGCGTAGAACGGGTTGCCCTCGCTGGCGGGCACGTCCTGCCATTCCACGCCGTAGACGTAGGGCGCGCAGTCCGCCTTCTTCTGGTTGTTGGGGATGACCAGCGGCACATCCGGGTATTCCGCCATGCGGAAATCGCCGCAGGTTTCGCGGAAGAGGTGCACCGTGTAGTTTTTGCAGACGTAGATATCGCCGCTGTATTGCGCGCGCTGGGGCTGACCGTTGGCCTTCGTGTAAAGCGTTTCGGCCAGCGCGAGGATTCGGTCGATAAAATCCGCCCGCGCGGCGCTTTCGACGGGCTGAGCAGCCTCCGCCGCGCTCAGGGGCGTCGCGTCCTCGGCGGCGTTCATTTCATCCAGCGTAAGCGATTCGCCCAGCGCCGCGCACGGCAGCAGCGAAAGCGCCAGCAGCAGGGAGAAGAGACGATTGCGCATCCATCATACCTCATTTCAATAAGAAGGTTGAACTCATATTATAGCACGGAACGGGCGAAAACACAATCGAGCGGCGCGGGCGAAGGCGCCGCCGCGGGTTGAAAAAGCGGCAATCCGGCGCATTTTGAAAAAAATCTTTTGGATGAATTCTCGAAAAGTTTCGAACGAAATCCGCGAATCGTGTCGAAAAAATTCAATAAAAACGAGTGTTTGCACACAAAAATATGTGTACAAAACAATATAAAAATATAATTGACGGTTTGTATGGGGAGATGTTGACGAAAAGAAAAGAATATGTTACCATAATCCAAGATTCTTTTAAATTCAGAAATAGGAAGTGGAATTTATGCCGCCCAAACAGAGAATTACACGGGAAATGATTCTGGAAAGATCATTTGCCATGTTCTGCCAGGAGGGAATGGCCGCGGTAAACGCTCGATCCGTTGCGAAGGCGCTTAACTGCTCGACCCAGCCGATTTTCAGCTACTTCTCCGGCATGGACGATTTGAAGAATGCGCTCGATCAGAAGGCGCACGACGCCTTTGAACAGACCATCAGCGAAGACGCGAAGGATGGCAATACCGTTGAGAGCCGTTGCAGCGCGTATGTGCGTTTCGCCACGGAGCAGCCGCGGCTGTTTGCGCACATGTTCCTGCGCGAGAACGACCAGACCTTCGGCAGCGAAGTGGTTCGCGAGCCGCTGGTTTCCGCCGAGACGGAGGAAAAGGGGCTGGACGCCGAAAAGGCGAAGCAGATCTGCATAGCGCTGCTGCTCTACGCGCACGGCATGGCCGCCATGCAGGCGACGGGCCGCACCGCCTTCACCCGCCAGCAGATCGAGGCAAACATGCACGCCATGCACGAGATGCTGCTCGCGCAGATGAAGTAAACAGCAAAAGAGGGGCGCACGCTCATCCCGGACGGGAAGGGCGCGCGCCCTTTTTGACGTATAGGAAATGGCGTAAGAACGCCCGAACGCGCAAAATCTACCTATATTCAGGGAAAGATGCGAAAAGCGGCTTTCAAAAGCGGGTCAAATGCGTTATAATAAAAAAGAGTTTGTCATCCGAGAGGAGTTTATTTTTCTATGAGTCAAGAGGCGATGAATCCGCAGACCGCGCGCAAGCTGCTGGAGGTTGGCGAGGCGTTTCGGATTCCCGGCCCGTTTTTCTCCTACGAGGAGATCAAGATGGGCAATGTCAACCACACGTATAAGGTCAACTACATCCGCGACGACGGCACCGGCATGGCGAAGGTCAAATCCTATCTGGTGCAGCGGGTCAACACCTACGCTTTTCAGCGGCCGGTGGAGCTGATGAAGAACATCGACGGGGTGACGGGGCACATCCGCCAAAAGCATCCCGGCGTGCAGTATCTGCACTTTCATCACACGCAGGACGGGTGCAACTATCTGTTTGACGAGGACGGCTTCTGGCGGCTGAGCAACTACGTGCCCTCCGTGACCTACGATTCCTGCGACGATCTGGGCGTGGTGCGCAGCGCGGGCGAGGCGTTCGGCAGCTTCCAGATGATGCTCTCGGATTTCGACGCGAGCAGCCTGTATTACACCATTCCGGATTTCCACAACACCCGCAAGCGCTATGCCAAGCTGCGCGAGGATATGGAGAGCGACCCGTGCGGCCGCGTCGGGGCGGTCAAGGCGGAGCTGGATTGGCTGCTCTCCGTGGAGGAGCGGGCCTGCGCGCTGACGGATCTCTACGAGCGGGGCGAGCTGCCGCTGCGCGTGACCCACAACGACACGAAGATCAACAACGTGCTCTTTGACGAGGAGACGAGGAAGGCGCTGGTGGTCATCGACCTGGATACGGTGATGCCGGGTCTGGTCGGTCACGATTTCGGCGACGCGATTCGCTTTGCGGCGAATTTCGTCGAGGAGGATTCCCCGCGCGCGGACAAGGCGGGCGTAAACCTGAACGTCTATTGGGCGTTTGCCGAGGGCTTCCTCAAGGAAACCGCCGCCACGCTGACCCCGCGGGAGGTGGAGACGCTCGGCCTGAGCTGCTTTGCGCTGGCCTGCGAGCTGGCGACGCGCTTTTTGGATGATTACATCGTCGGCGACAAGTATTTCAAGATCAAGAACGCCGAGCACAATCTGGTGCGCACGCGCTGTCAGATCGCGCTGGCCAAGGACATGCTGCTCAAGATGGACGCGATGAACGCCATCGTGATGGATTGCTACAACCGATACAGATAACAAAGGAGGCCGGGCAAACGTGAGGATTGCGGTGATTGGCTGCGGCGCGATGGGCGCGCTGTACGGCGGCTATCTGAGCCGGAACAACGACGTGACGCTGGTGGAAAGAAACCCAGACCGCATCGCGAAAATTCGGGCGGACGGTCTGCGCATCGCCGAGCCGGACGGAAGCGCCGCCGTCTATCGGCCGGGCATCACGGGCGACACGAGCGGCATGGCGCCGGCCGATCTGGTGATCCTGTTTGTCAAGTCGATGCAGAGCGAGGCGGCGCTGGAGGCGAACCGCGCGCTGATCGGCCGAGATACCTATCTGATGACGCTGCAAAACGGCAGCGGCCACGAGGAGGTGCTGCGCCGGTTTGCGGATGACGCGCATATCGTCATCGGCACGACGCAGCACAACAGCGCCGTCACCGGGAACGGCGAAATCCGCCACGGCGGCAGCGGCTGGACGCACATCGGCCCCTTGGTCGGGGACGCGGCGCGGCTTGAGCCGATCCGCGAGGCGTTTGCCTCCTGCGGCCTTGAAACCGACTGCAAGCAGGATATCAAGCGCCTGATCTGGCAGAAGATGCTGACCAACGTATCGGCCAGCGTGCTGACCGGCGTGCTGCAGGTGCCGATGGGCTTCATTGCGGAAAACCCGAGCGCGTGGGCGATTTGCGAAACGCTGGTGCGCGAGGCGGTGGCCGTCGCGGCGGGCGAGGGAATCGAGTTCGACGCGGATGAAAAGGTCGCCGAGGTGCGTAAGGTCTGCACGGACAGCCCCGCCGGTTTGACGAGCATTTACGCCGACCTGCGGGACGGCCGCCGCACCGAGGTAGATACCATCAGCGGCAGCGTTATTCGCGCCAGCGAGCGAAACGGCGTGCCCGCGCCGACCCATCGCGCGATGGTTCAGTTGGTGCACGCGATGGAACAGAAACATCAGGCATAAAGCAAAGGAGCTGTCAAGCTTTACCGAATATTTCAAGTGTAAAACGAAGCATTTGCGCTCGAAGGTTTCCAAAGAGGTTTTCGGTTGTTGCTGCCAGTGGCAGAAACAAACAATCGAAAACGAAAGCCCTTTGGTGGGGCGATGGGGCAAAGCCCCATATCCTAAAATGCTTAGTTTTTGATTCTTGAAATATTCGGATTGAGCTTGACAGCTTCTTTTTTTGCTGAAAAGGCGCGTCAGGATGCTGTGGACATTGACCGCCAAAACGGGTATAATGAAGGCAAAACAAAACGAGGAGAGAAACAATATGAGCAAATATACGGGCGTGATTTTTGACCTCGACGGCGTGATCTGCTTTACGGACAAATATCACTATCAGGCGTGGAAGGCCGTTGCGGACAAGCTCGGCATCTATTTCGACGAAACGATCAATAACCGCCTGCGCGGCGTATCCCGGATGGACAGCCTTGAAATCATTCTGGAGCGCTACGACGGGAAGTTGACCGCACAGGAGAAGGAAGCGCTGGCGGAGGAGAAGAACGCGCTGTATCGCCGCCTGCTGGCGAACATGTCCCCGGCGGATCTCTCCGCCGAGGTGAAGGAGACGCTCGACGCTCTGCGCGGCATGGGGCTGAAGCTGGCGATCGGCTCTTCCAGCAAGAACACGAAATTTATCCTGTCGCGGCTGGGGCTGGGCGACTATTTCGACGCGATTTCCGACGGAACGAACATCACCAGGAGCAAGCCCGACCCGCAGGTTTTCCTGATGGCGGCGGATTTCATCGGCATGAAGCCGGAAAAATGCCTCGTTGTCGAGGATGCGAAGGCCGGGATTCAGGCGGCCGTCGCGGGCGGCTTTGACAGCGCCGGTCTCGGCGAGGCGGCGGCCTGCGGCATGGCGACGTATGCCATGAAGACGTTCGGGGATTTGAAGGGGATTTGCGGGTAACGCCTTCCACCGCATGCGGGAACCCCTTCCGTCACGACTTCGGTGGGGAACTCCTTCCACCGCCTGCGGGAACTCCTTCCACCGCCTGCGGGCGGTCCCCCTCCCTCGAGGAGGGAGGTCGGGGTGTTATAAGCTCCCCAAAGAGCTTCCTCCTTGAGGAAGCTGTCAGCAAAGCTGACTGAAGGAGTCGTCCCCAGCGAAGCTGACTGAAGGAGTACGAAGCTGCCCGAAAACACACCCATATTTCGCAAAAAAAGACTCTTTTCCGAACGCTCGAAAAAGAGTCTCTCTAAAGCGAAGGGGATTCGCTCAATACGCGATGACGATGCCGCCGTCGTTGGCGTACATCGAGGAAAGCGCAGAGGTCGGGGTCAGGATGATTTCGCCGATGGCCGGGCACTTCTCGCGAATCATGTCGCGCACCTGACGCGCGCGCTCCGGGCAGTTGCAATAGGAGATCACGAGCCGCTGAGAAGCGGCCGCCAGCCCTTCGGTGTGCTTGCGGCAGGTTTCCACCATCTGCCCCAGCGCGCCCTTGATGCCGCGCGCCTTGCTGATGTTCTTGATGGCGCCGTGGCCGTCGTCGCTCATCAGCAGGCGGATGGAGAGCACGTTGGCCAGCAGGGCGACGGTCCTGCTGATGCGCCCGTTCTTGACGAGGTTATCCAGCGAATCGAGCACGAAGAGCGTGTGCATGGAGCGGATCTTCTCTTCGACGAGCTCGACGATCTGCTCAAAGCTCTTGCCCGCGGCGATGAGATCGTGGATCATCAGCGCGATATAGGTTTCGCCGGCGCTGGCGCTCTCGCTGTCAAAGACGTGCACCTTCTTTTCCGGCATATCCTCCTGCGCGAGCCGAGCGCCCAGCGAGGCCGCGTTGTGCGAGCCGGAGAGCTTGGCGGACAGCGTGACGATGAAGCAGTCGCCCTCCGTGGCGCGGATGTCCTCGGCGTACAGGTCGGGGGACGGGCAGGCGGAGCGGACGGGGTTTTTGCTCGCCTTCATGGCGGCCAGATACGGCGGAATATCGACCGTGCCGTCGTCCACGTAATGTGTATCGTCTATGGTAATGGTCAGCGGCGCGATCTTCGCCTGCGTTTTTTTGAGCAGCTCGGGGGAGAGATCACAACAGCTATCTGCAAGAATGGTCATACAAGAGCCTCCCAATGATTCGATCAGTCAAAATCTGGTTTCCCTATTATTATAAGATTATTTCAGAAGTATGTCAACCACTGTACGGCACAATCTAGTATTGGATTCTACATGGAATCCGCGATGGAAGCCGAAAAGCGTGAAAGGAGAACGCCATGAAGAGCCTTCAAATCGCCGCCATTCACCATATCCCGTGGCTGGAGGATCGCCACACGCTCAGCGACGGGCGCGTCTGCATCCGGCTGACGACCGCCGCGAATGAGTTTGACGCGGTGACGCTGCGCCATGCCTTCCACTATGCCGAGGGCGAACCGTTTGCCCACGCGGCCGATATCCCGATGGAGCGCATGTGGCGGGATGAAAACCGCGAGGTCTGGCAGGTGGTGTTTGCGCCGCGCGACCCGCGCATCGTCTATGCGTTTATTCTGCGCGCGGGGGACGTGACGCTGCTGCACGATGCGGACGGCACGCGCGCCGTGCCGGAGAACCCCGCGTGGGTGAGCGGCTTCCACTATGCTCATGCCTATCCCGCGAAGGAGAAGCCGCAGTGGGCGCGCGGCTGCGTCGGCTACCAGATCTTTCCGGATCGCTTCCGCCGCGTGGATGTGCCGGGGGAGGAGGCCGTCGAGCCGTGGGGCAGCAAGCGCGTGGCGAACGAATATCGCTTCGGCGGCAACCTCAAGGGCATTTTGGAGGCCGTGCCGTATCTGGCCGAGCTGGGCGTGGGCGTGGTCTATATGACGCCGATTTTCCTTTCGGATACCTCCCATCGCTACAACACGTTTGACTATTACCAAATCGACCCGCTGCTCGGCTCGCTGGAGGATCTGCGCAATCTGGCCGACGCGCTGCACGCGCGGAACATCCGCATCGTGCTGGACGGCGTGTTCAACCACTGCGGCTTGGGCTTCGCGCCGTTCAGGGACGCGATGGAGAAGGGCAAGGCGTCCGAATATTACGACTGGTTCTTCTTCGGGGCGCAATACCCCTGCGGCTACATGACCTTCGGCGAAAAATGGGCGTACATGCCCAAGCTGAACATGCAGAACGAGGCCTGCGCGGCGTATTTCCTCGACGTGGGGCGCTATTGGCTGCGCGAGGCGCACGTGGACGGCTGGCGGCTGGATGTATCGCCGGAGGTCTATCCCGATTTCTGGCGGCAGTTCCGCCGCGCCGTGCTGCAAACGAACCCGGACGCGATTATGATTGCCGAGTGCTGGCACGATTCGCGCGAGTGGTGCACCGTGGGCGACATGTTCGACGGCACGATGCACTACGTTCTCTCCGAGGCGATTTGGAAATTCTTTGCCGAGCGCCGCTGGTCGCTGGCGGAGTTTGACGCGGGCGTGAACCGCGCCATGATGCTCTATCCGCAGGAAGTGCAGAATTCCATGTGGAATTTCCTTTCCAGCCACGACACGGCGCGCATGCTGACCCGCTGCGGCGGGCGCGTGAAGGCCATGCGCGCGGCGGTGTTTTTCCAGATGACGCATCCCGGCGTGCCGGTCATCTATTACGGCGACGAGCTGGCCATGCGCGGCGGTCCCGACCCAGACTGCCGGCGGAGCATGACGTGGGACAAGGTGGACGGCAACGCGATGCTGGCCTATTACAAGCGGCTGACGCACATGCGCGGCGAAAGCGAGGTGCTGCGCGAGGGCACGCTCAGAACGTGGGAGGTCGGCGAGGACGGCCTGTATGCCTATCTGCGCCAGACCGAGCGGGAGACGGTGCTGTGCGCGCTCAACACGTCCGAACGGGCGATTCGCCGGATGATTTGCCTGCCGGAGGCGCTGGCGGGCTGCAAGGCCGTCCGCGACCTGATGACCGGCAAAACGCATAACGTGCAGGGCGGCTATGTGACCCTCGCGCTGGGCGCGTGCGAGGGCGCGGTGCTCGGAAGGACGGAGGCATGAATACGGAGGATGCGTTTACCCCCGAACAGATGACGGCGGTTGTCGGCGCGCTGCACAATGCGTCGATGGAAAAATGGATTGGCGCGGGGCTGATCTGCATCATCGGCGCGGTCGTTATCAAGATCGTCATGCAGGCGCTCAACCGGCTGGTGGCGAAGCTGCCGCTGGATAAGGCGATGCTCGGCTTTCTGACGGCGGCGGCGCGGATTGTGATGGTGATTGTGCTCGCCACGATGGTCGCCGGTCAACTGAACGTGCCGATCACGAGCCTGATTGCGCTGCTGAGCCTGTTTGCGCTGGCTGTTTCGCTCTCTGTGCAGGATGTGCTGGCGAACGTGGTCAGCGGCATGGTCATTTTGATCGCCAAGCCGTTTGTGGCGGGCAATTTCATCAGCACACAGAACGCGGAGGGCACGGTGGAGCGCATCGGCCTGATGTACACCCATCTGGTCACGGCGGACAACAAGGCCGTGATGATCCCGAACAAGGAGATTTCGACCGAGCGCATCATCAATTACACGGCCAAGGATTACCGCCGCGTGGATGTGAAGCTCTGCATCGGTTCTGAAATCGACACGGACGCGGTGCTCGACGCGCTGGCGGCAGCCTGCAAGCGCGCGGAGGAAGGGCGCGAGGCGATCAAGCCGCCGTTTGTGGGCATCAGCGCCTATCAGGCGGGCGGCATTGAATACGTCGCGCGCGTCTATGCGCCGACGGAGGCGTATTGGGACGTCTATTATCGGTTCATGCTGCTGATTCGGCAGGAGCTGACGGCGCGGAAGATCGTCGTGCTGTCGGATTCGACCTACATCAAGAACGCAGGCGCATAAAAGCGGGCGATTTTTCGTAAAAATGAAGGGGCTGTCAAGCTAACAAAACCGGTATTTCAAGAGAAACTAAGTGTTTTTGCCCGAAGGTTTCCAAAGGGCGATCGGAAAGCCCTTTGGTGGGGCGATGGGGCAAAGCCCCATATTCTGAAAATGCTTAGTTTTTGATTCTTGATATATCTGGATTGAGTTTGACAGCCCCTTTGGATAGCTTGCTTTCAATGCGCGGAATCAGGCCGCTTACAGCAGCGCAATCACCTGAGCAACGCCCGTCGCAAGGGCGACGGAGACGGCCATACCGAAGATGAAGCCCACCATGTCCGCCAGCTCGCGCACGGAAACGGTGCGCGCCTCGCCGATACGGTCTGCGCAGTTCGCAAAGGCAACATTACAATTCAGCATCGAGAAAGACCTCCTTTTTCTGTCTAAACAGGAACAGAAACGTATATCAACAGAAGCGGCTCACGCCTGCTTTGCGGCGCTTTCCTTCTGTTGGCAGAGATGATAGCACAAAAGAGCGGCTGTTGTAAATAGGGGAAAAAGAAGTTTGGCAGTCTCGGACAAATTAAATAATAACGACTGAAATCAAACAAAGCGAAGATTGGAAAAAATCTCCAAAAACAAAAAAACAGCTTATGGCGCATTGAGCAAAAGACAAAGTTGTTCATGCGACATAAGCTGTTCGTATTTTGGGTATGACAGAAAAATGACAAGTAGAACACAAAAAAATCCGGCCGGGGAAAATCCCGGTCGGATGAATGAAATAGCTTAGCTGTTCGCTTCCGCGCGCTTCTTGGCGGCGAGCTTCTTGCGCAGCTCGGTTTCCAGCACACGCTTGCGCATGCGCAGGCTCTTCGGGGTGATCTCCAGCAGCTCGTCGTCGTCGATGAACTCCAGACATTCCTCGAGCGTCAGCGTGCGCATGGAGGTCAGCTTCATGGCGGTCTCCGCGCCGGCGGCGTTGCGGATGGAGGTCAGGTGCTTCTGGCGGCAGACGTTGACGTCGATATCGCCCTGACGCGCGTTCTGGCCGACGATCATGCCGGTGTAGACGGCGGTGTTCGGGCCGCAGAACAGCGTGCCGCGATCCTGCGCGTAGAACAGGCCGTACATGACCGCTTCGCCCGTCTCGGTGGAGACCAGCGCGCCGACGCTGCGGTGCGGGATATCGCCCTTGTACGGCTCGTAGTGGTCAAACACGGCGCTCATCACGCCCTCGCCGCGGGTATCGGTCATAAACTCGCTGCGGTAGCCGAACAGGCCGCGGCTCGGCACGGTGAACTCGAGGCGCACGCGATCGGTGCCGGACATGTTATCCATCACGCCGCGGCGGCGGCCGATCTTCTCGATGACGGCACCCGCGTACTCGCTGGGCACGTCGGCGACCATCCGCTCCATCGGCTCGAGCTTGTTGCCGTTCTCGTCATAGTGGAAGAGCACCTCCGGCTTGGAAACCTGGAACTCGTAGCCCTGACGGCGCATATTCTCGATGAGCACGGAGAGGTGCAGCTCGCCGCGGCCGCTGACGCGGAAGGAATCGGCGGAGTCGGTCTCCTCTACGCGGAGGGAAACGTCGGTTTGCAGCTCGCGCATCAGGCGGGCGCGCAGGTGGCGGGAGGTGACGTAGGTGCCCTCGCGGCCGGCGAACGGGCTGTCGTTGACGGAGAAGGTCATGGCGACGGTCGGCTCGGTGATCTTGACGAAGGGCAGCGGCTCGACGGTATCCGGCGCACAGATGGTGTCGCCGATCATAATGTCCTCAATGCCCGTGATGGCGACGATCTCGCCCATGCTGGCGCTTTCCACCGGCACGCGCTTGAGCCCCTCGAACGCGAACAGGCTGCTCAGGCGGAAGTTCTCGTGGAGATCGGGGTTGAGGTTGTTGCAGCGGGTCGCCATGCTGTTGAGCTTGAGCGTGCCGCGGGAGATGCGGCCGATGCCGATACGGCCGACGAACTCGTTGTAGTCGATGGTGGAGATGAGCATCTGCACCGGCGCGTCCGGGTCGCCCTTCGGCGCGGGGATGTACTTGAGGATGGTTTCAAACAGCGGGCGCAGGTCTTCGCTCGGCACGTTCGGGTCGAGCGTTGCGGTACCGGCGCGGGCGCTGGCGTAGACGACCGGGGTATCGAGCTGGCTTTCATCCGCGCCGAGGTCGATCATCAGGTCGAAGGCCTCGTTGTAGACCTCCTCGCAGCGCGCGTCCGGGCGGTCCATCTTGTTGATGACGATGATGACCGGCAGGCCGAGCGCCAGCGCGTGCTGGAGCACGAAGCGGGTCTGCGGCATCGGGCCTTCAAACGAGTCGATGAGCAGCAGAACGCCGTCCACCATCTTGAGCACGCGCTCGACCTCGCCGCCGAAATCGGCGTGGCCGGGGGTATCGACGACGTTGATCTTCACGTCCTTATAGTACATGGAGGTATTCTTCGCCAGAATGGTGATGCCGCGCTCCTTCTCGATGGCGTTATTGTCCATCACGCGGTCGGCAACCTGCTGGTTTTCGCGGAAAACGCCGCCCTGCTTGAGCATTTCGTTGACGAGCGTGGTCTTGCCGTGGTCAACGTGCGCGATGATGGCGATGTTGCGGAGGTTTTCACGAATCATTTCCAAATGGAAGCCCTTCTTTCTGTTGATATGTCGGTTTTATGTCAGTGGGGGGAATGTCAGCCTAAACGGGACGCGGTTTCCGCCAGCTCCAGCCCTTCGTTGTTTTCAAGCGCCCAGCGGATCGACCACTCGTTTTCAAAGAGGATCACGTCGCGCTCGCGCGCGTCCTTGGCCAGAGACGAGGTGCTGGAGAGCTTCAAATCCTCGATGGCCTTCGGCGACTTGGTGATCCAGCGCACGAAGCGGTAGGGGAGCTGCTGGCGGCGGATCTCGGCGTTGTATTCCGTCTTCAGGCGGTGTTCGAGCACCTCGAACTGGAGCACGCCGACCACGCCGACGATGATCTCCTCAAAGCCGATGCCCGGCCGCTTGAAGGTCTGAATCGCGCCCTCCTCGCTGAGCTGCAAAACGCCCTTGACGAACTGCTTGCGCTTGAGGCTGTCGATGCTGCTCACGCGGGCGAAGAACTCCGGCGCGAACATCGGAATGCCGGGGAAGCGGCGCTTTTTGCCCGTGCAGAGCGAGTCGCCCAGCGCGAAGATGCCGGGGTCGAACAGGCCGATGATGTCGCCCGGATAGGCGTTTTCAACGGCCTCGCGCTCGTCCGCCATGAACTGCTGCGGCTGCTTGAGCTGAATCATCTTGCCGCTGCCGCTGTGCCAGACGGTCATGCCCTTGGTGAACACGCCCGAGCAGATGCGCATGAAGGCCAGACGGTCGCGGTGCGCCGGGTTCATGTTGGCCTGAATCTTGAAGATGAAGCCGGAGAAATCCGGGTCGTCCG
>OLRV01001908.1_pt1 | contig 16925 bp, 14 predicted proteins | sample 1672421 | NCBI WGS metagenome assembly OLRV01 (sample SAMEA3136684, study PRJEB25190) | human gut metagenome | biome: human gut; feature: human-associated habitat; material: faeces | place: Austria | collected 2013
AAGCCTTTTTTATACAATAAATTCAACCTCAAAGTCTAAATCCGAAACTTGAGTTGGTTTCATCCCATATTTCTTCTTCAGAATCATTGCAGACAAAGATTTTCTTTTGATTTCTTATAATGTCATACCAAGTTCCGCCTTCAAGGCAGAACTCAGTAAGTTTGTCTTCTGTTGTATAGAGCTTAAACATAGGCTACTTGCGATTTTTCTTTTTCTGTTCAAACTCTTTACGAATGATGACCATATCAGACTCAGTGGCAGCGTCAAAGAATCCCGTACCAAATTTTTCGACAAAACCACCTGTTATTTTGTAGTGCATTTGGTAAGGGGCTCCAGCGTCGGCAGGCAAATAGTAGACAGTAAACGGACTGTTTTCTTCTATGTCTTTGTCATCAATGAAGTTGGCATTTGCCACCAATACTTGGCTCTTGCGAATGAGATACTCAGAATGAGTTTCTATGATGAAATTAACCTTGTACTCATTGCTTGTTGCTATGCTCTCCAGAAGGTCTGCGAGCAGGCTCTGCATCTTTGGGTGCAGATTCTGTTCTGGCTCTTCGATGACAACAGTTGTTGCCACACTCCTGTTCGATTTAGCGATGTGTATGATGGTGGCGAGACGCAAAAGTAATATCATCATCTGAATAGCCCCCATGCCTTTGTCTGCCAGTGGCAACTTGGTGCCATCTTCATCTTCTATCGTGAGTTTGTAAACGTCGCCAGCCATCAATGGTTCAACACAGAAATCATGACCTATACCGAAAGTTTTCATCCAATCGGTTACGAATGTATATTCTGCATCTCCTGGTGTTATCTTTTCAAGATAGTAATCATAAACAACTTGAGCCATGAAGTCATTGCCGCCTACTTCGTAATACGCATCTTGATTGACTGCATGAGCAGAGATGTATTGCACATTAAGAGTGTTCAGCAGGTAGGCGAGGTCTTTTTGGGACTTAAGCATTTTGCTGATGTCCAAATACATACCTTTTCGGGCATCTTCTTTCGCCTCATATTCCTTCATTCTCTCATCATAGGAATCGGTGTCTTCCCCTTCCTTATACTCTGGAGCCTTGTCTTTGGCTTGAGAGGCGAAGTTGATGATGTTGGAAATAACATTCATTACAACATACTCGTTCACTTCGTTTAAGACGAAGCCCAAAGGGAGGTTATCGTAGCAGACAGCATCTTTCTCCAAATCCGAAGATTCTTCGTTCTCAAGATTTACCTCCTCTAAATCCCCAACAAGAGTCACGTCCATACCATAGATTGCTCTATATGCAGCTTCAATCTTTTCCTTTTCTTCCAAAAGGGAGGCTATTTTTTCCAAATCCCCCTCGTTGCTGGCAGCCTCGAAGGATTTTTCAATCTCAAGATATTCCTTTTCCATTTCTTCTTTCTTGGAAATATCCTGAGCGACATTCTTGGAACCATCATTTTGCGAAGATGCAAGAACGGCATAAGACATTGTGGCGTGCTCGTAATCATTGCAAAAACGGATTTTCTGCTCTTTGTCAACAACAGTTATTGACAGAACATCACCATAGGTGAGCTCTTCATCGCGGTTGCCTGCCACAACAAACTGGAATTCAAACATCCCCAAAGCGAACTTGAATGTTATAGATGAAGGCAACGATGCACAGCCTCCATCACAATCTGCCACTGGCTTGTTATGTATGGCACGAGCGAAGGTCTTGACCTTTACATCATGATATATATTCGCATCAAATCGGAACATCGGCTTGGTGAAGCCGAATATACTATTCCGATTTTCACGACGGCGGTCACTCATACGCATCATGCGCAGGTTGTCCACACAAAGCAAGAAGGCCTTAACCAGTGTGGACTTACCAGAGTTGTTGCCACCTACCAAGATGGTAATATCTCCAAGGTCGATTTCGGGGAAATCTGCAAATTTGCGGAAATTGGAAAACCCTATTTTGTTGTTCATATTCAGTTCGTTTTGGATTTCGAGTGCAAAGGTAGAATGTTTCTATGCAATCTAACTGCACTACAAATATTTTTTCGCGTTTTCTTCTATTTTTTCTTTGATTTGCCTCTGGAATCCCTCTGGAGACAGCACCTTAACCTGTGGTCCGAAAGAGAGAATCAAAGATTCGAGTTCTTTGTTAGGACGAACATCAATAGAGATAATGCCCTTTTCTTTATCTACAATATTTTGACTGCCATGTATTGGTTTCGATATTATATAAGGCAATCGTTTCGGGTCGAACTCTAATTCGATATGCTCCTTTTGTATCTCTGGAGGTGGGATGGTAACACCGACTATATCGTCAAAGTAATGCTCAAAGTCTATCGTTTCATTCTTGACAAACGGGATGTCTGATAATTCCAATCCACAAATCCGATCAAGCGGAATGTTGGATATCGTTCCATATTGCTTGTTAAGCCCGAACATAAACCACCGGTTGTTGAACTGCTTAATATAATAAGGATAGACTATCCAGTCAACCGGATCTGCTTCATAGGCTTGGTATTTCACTAAAATGGTTTGTTGATGCGAAGCTGCATCTATTACTTTCGACAGGTATTCGATTCCTTTTAATCGCTCATTCTGTTCAAAACATAATACGTTTGCGTTGTGTGGTTTTAACCCAAAGCGATATTCCAGATTGGACACGACATTTTCTATCCACTCAGTTGAGGGAAGACCACGATAACGACTAAGAACATCAACCGTTGTTCTTATCTGTGAGAGTTCTTTATCGGACAATTCGTTTGTAAAAATCGAAAAGTCCCTGTCTGCATATCTATAATAAACCTTCTTGCCGTCTTTCAGATGTTCTAACGGTATATTCCATCCCGCAGAACTTTCCATGAATGCAATATCCTCAAAGATTGTTCTCCGGCTAATGCCTCTGTCGCTACCATTATAGGCCAACAAAGCTTCGGCACATGCATCAATTAGGTCATCAATGTAGTATCGATGACGAAAATCCTTGAAACATCTGTCAAGGACCTTGTATCGTATGGTTGCATTTTGAGTTTGAGGCATGATTATTTTGAAATTTATATGTAGATAATATCGACACGAGAAGAATTGATGTGTTCTTTCACATCATCCTCAAGCAAGTAACGGTGGAAAAGAACTTGAGTAATTCTGAGGAGTAAGGAGATGTTTTCTTATGCTCTGCCTTTTGCCGTTTTTGGAGATTTGACATCGGTCGCATGGTTGGAATCGCAACACTATATTGCTTACAAAGATAGGCATTATGTTTTACAAACAAGAAACAACCATTTATGAAATATTTCTCACGGCTCATTTTATCATATCAACTGCAAGTAGCCACAGGCTCAGCAATAATCCAAAGTCATCTACTCGCGGCCGCGAGTAGCGCGACCCTCGGCCGCGAGCAGCATTACCTTCGGCCGCGAGCAGCGTTACCTTCGGCCGCGAATCGATAACTTGTAAGGCAGTTTGGTTAAAGAAGGGGCTTGCTTTGTCTGAATGGATGCGCTCACGAGACTGGGCCGTCAAACTGATGCCAAAGATGGTCTTATGGGTAGAATGTTCAAAATACAGAAAAAATCAAGGGTATTCAAAATTGAAATATCAATGGTTAGCAGTAGCACCCTCGCAGCGGAGATTTGCACTGACTCGCACAATCGTCTGTTGCGGCGCCAGCATGGTAGCTCACTTTGCTCGCAAAGTGAGGGCCACGAACACGTAGCGAACATGACCAGCGCTCTGGGGCATGACTTTATTGGATTTTCAGCTCGTGCTTGGCCGCCACAATATTCGCTCCCCTCACTTTGCGAGCAAAGTGAGCTACAGTGCTTCGCCTCAGACCTCCGCCAAATGTCCGCGCGGTGCGCTGATGGAATATTTCGAAGGTAAGTGATAGTGGAAAAAAAATAACTCCTTATTCCACAAAATTGGTCAAGTTATTTTTTTAAGTAGGTGTTCAGAATTAGTTTATCCCAACATGAATAGTATAAACTAATTTTGAGCACCTACTTACCATTACTTATAGGCGAGGACTCCCTGAGTGTTATTCAGTCGTCTTCCAACGACAGATAATAGAGCAGGCGGTAGAGATTGTAGACGCTGACAGAGGGATGCTTGCCACGCAAACTCTTGCGCATCATTTTGCCAAAGCGCCTGAAGAAGAGGAGGAGCGGACGCCTCATGTTCCAACGGTCGATCTTGGCGGAATAGTGCGTGATGAGCGAATAGCCGTCCATCAGGTCGCGCATCCTGAACAAGGTTTGCATGGCCTCCTCGGTCTTATACATGAAGTTGCCGTTGTCCTCGAAATCGTCGATTTCCACTGGATTGTCAATGTGGTGTACTGGTATATGGGCGGCTGTCAGAGATTTGCCAAACAAGACGTCTTCATAACCATAGGTGCGGATGCGACCATCGAAAGGATGATTGAGCAAGGTCTGTTTGCTGACCATAAAATTACAGGTGCGGAAACTCTGGTAGGGCTGCGCCAAACGGTTTTCAACGGAGAATTTGGGCAGGCACCGTTTCTCATAGCGGTAGCGGAGATTGCCGTGGAAGCGTTTGCCGAAAGGCGGCAAGGAGACACCGCCGTAAACCACCTTGTGCCGTTCATCACACAGCAGGTAGTTCAACAGGAAATCTGGATTGACGATGTTCACGTCGCAATCCAGAAACACCAGCCATTCGTAACGCGCATTCCGCGCCAGCACATTGCGGATTTCCGCCCGCCCCACGTTGTGGTCCATTTCCAGCAAGCGGCAATGCGGCAGGGCGTTGATTTCGCGATTGGCCTCAACACACCCCACGCGCGACGACTTGTCGTCGGCCACGATGATTTCGAAGTTGAAAGCGTCATGGCGCGGAGATCGGGTTGCAGCGGCCAAATCATGCAACGTCTTTACGAGCGGGGCGCAAAAGCGGTTGAAACAGGGGATTAATATGGATATATTTCTTTCTGCCATGGTTTGCTGTGGTTTATGGGTTCTCTTCCAAAGAGCAAAAGCCGTTTGGAAAGCGGTTTTGCAATCAGGCCGCCAAAGGGGGCGCATGGGTGTCGGCGTATTGCATCTGCGAAGGGGAGAAACGACGGGGTGGCCTTTACTAATCTTCAAGAGCGCCGCCGTCCACTTCTAAGGCGACGACGGAAGAAAGGGGCACTTCCTCTCCGCCTCTGAAGAGGAGCAGACGGCGCAACGCGTCGACATGCTTGACTTCATCTTGCAACACGTGGTAACTGCCGCCTTCTTTCCGCTCGTCGGCCACATAATAGGTGACAGACACCCGAACGCCCTCTTCGGCATGCTCGCGCACATAGGCCAGCGTTTCGTCGAGTTTCTTCAAGACGCTGTCGGTCAAGCAGGGCGGACGCTCTGTCAAACGGGCCGTTTCGGAAAGGGCGGCCCCGTGGCCGGTCAGGGCGGCAAAAGGGGCAAACTGTCCGGCCCGTGCCCGAAGGGACATGCGAGGGCGTGTCTTCGAGACGTGGTGTGGCATATTTATAATGTCGTCATATTCACTCATGCTTTGTGTCCTCCTATCTGACTGTTACGCTCAATGGCCGTTGCTCCTTCGTCGAAATTAACGCCTTTGAGGATGGCATTCTTGCCAAACATTTTCTTGATGTTGAGCACGGCCTGCTGCACCTTCCGCTCGCGTTCCAACAGGTTCTCCTGCTGCGCTTTTTCTTCCTGCGCCCCGATGCCGTCTTCAAAGAGGTTCAACTGCCGGGGGGCTTTCCGCCGCTGCTCGAGTTCCTGCTCTGGCACCACGTTGTTGGTGGTCAGCGTCAGGCGCCGAACGAGCAAGACGGGATTGGCGATGCGGTCGAAAAGGTTGGCGACGGCCTGCTTTATCAAACTGGAGGATGACACGGGGGCTCCCAGATTGGCGGAACCGTGAGCGGATTTCGGCACCACGCGTCCGTAGTGGTCGGTCTGCGTTTCGCCATGATAGAGGTTGCGGATGTTTTCGTCTTTCAGACTCTCGATGTCATAGCCCACGTCGAGCACAATCTGGTCGGTCAACAAATGTTTGTCAAGCAAATCCAGGGCGGCGCCTTCTGCCATTTCCTGCACCACCACCCGCGCTTTGCTAAACGTGTAGGGGCTCTGCAACACCTGTCCGCTCGAAAGGGAACGGCGCTCTGGCCGATAGGCTTTGATGTCACACAGCCGACATGGCTCCCAGCCCCAGGCATGGTCGATGAGCAATTCCGCATTCACGCCAAAGAGCTTGTAGAGCAGACCCTCATTCCGCACCGACTGCCGGGCAATGTCGCCCATCGTATAGATATATTCTTTTTCCAGGCGCCGGGCGATGCCTTTGCCAACGCGCCAGAAATCTGTGATGGGGCGGTGGTTCCAAAGTTTGCGCCGGTATGTCATCTCGTCGAGCGCCGCCATCCTGACGCCGTTTTCATCGGCCGGAATGTGTTTGGCCACGATGTCCATGGCGATTTTTGCCAGATAAAGGTTGGTACCGATGCCAGCCGTTGCCGTGATGCCTGTTGTTTTCAACACGTCTTTGATGATGGTCATGGCCAGTTCTTCGGCCGACATCTTATAGGCATACAAATAATCTGTCACGTCCATAAACACCTCGTCGATGCTATACGCATGGATGTCTTCGGGCGCTATATATTTGAGATATACGGAATAAACGCGTGTGCTATAGTCAATATAATATTTCATGCGCGGCGGCGCCACGATGTAGTCCACCGCATATTCGGGATGTGCCTGCAACAGTTTGTCGTCTGCCGACTTCCCCGTCAGCAGCCATCCGCCGCGCGGTCCGCCCGACGGACGGGCAACGGCTGCCCCACCCTGCGCCGCATGCAATTCCCATTGCCTAAGATTTCGCTGACGGTTGACCTCACGAACGCGCTGCACCACCTCGAAAAGACGCGCACGACCGGAAATGCCATGCGCCTTCAAAGAGGGGGTGACTGCCAGACAGATGGTTTTCTCCGTGCGGCTGAGATCGGCAACGACCAAATTGGTGGAAAGCGGGTCGAGCCCTCTCTCCACACACTCCACACTGGCAAAAAAGGATTTCAAGTCAATGGCTATGTAGGTTCGTGCTGTTTGCTCTGGCATATATCTTTATGGCTTGGAAAGCGGATGTTCAAATTTACATAAAACACGACACTCCACAAAAAAAATCAGGATTTCCTTGGGCGAAAAAAAGGAAATTCGTAGATTTGTGACGGTGCTGGCACAAACTGCCAGGCACATCATTTATCAGGGCTGTGCTGGAAGTTGCCAGGAAGTTTCCGCGTTTTTTCAGAACGCCCATTACGTAACCCTGAACCAGCAGGGCTGGTTCGCAATATCAAAACCATCATGAAAAAGTTTACAATTCCCATCTGCGCTGTAGCATTTCTCGGGCTGACCGCTTTCTTCGCTTCAGCCTGCTCAAACGGCAACGCCAAAGACTTTGTCAAGGATTTCAGCGAGACGGTTTACAACGCCGACTCCAAAGACGCAAAGTATGTCACCAAATACAAGGAATTTGGCAGGCTCTCCAAACTGAATGTATCGAGAGGCATTGAAGTCTACTACACGACAAAGGCTTCTGAGAAAACGGAAGTCAAGGCCGTCATCGATGAAAGGATAGCACCATATTTTGAGGCCAAGATGGAAAACGGAACGCTGAATCTTTCGTTCACCAAGAACGTCAAAATTAAAGACAATTGCATCAAGGTGTACCTCGCTGCCGCTTCTCCACAACAGGTGGCTCTCAGTTCGGGCGCATCGCTCCACATGCAAAACGACCTGAACGTCAACCGCCCATTCTCTCTCGAGATGAGCAGCGGAGCTGACGCCGAATTTAAGAGCATCAAATGCACTTCCTGCTCCATCACGCTAAGCAGCGGAGCTGACACCGACATCGACCATCTCAAATGCGACAACCTGACCTTGACGAGCTCGTCGGGCGCTGATGCCGACATCGAAAAGATGACGGCTGGCAAAATCTCTGTCAACTCCAGCAGCGGCGCCAACACCGACATCGAAGGCATCAAATGCCAAAATATCTTTGCCAGCGCCTCAAGCGGTGCCGACTGCACGTTTAAGGGGAAATGCACCGAAACGGCCGTGCTCAATGCCTCGAGCGCTGCGAGCATCGACGTTCAGGAACTGACCGCACGAAACATCTCGCTGAACGAGAGCAGCGGTGGCAGCGTGAGCCACAAGGCCAAGAATGTGATTAGAAATACGGCTGGAAGACACAACAACAGAGCAACGCAACTCCCCGTCACCCGCCAGAACAACGAAATCCGCTCTGGCTCTGACGCAAGGGCCATGTAACGACGACTGGACGAGATTAATAGTATAGTAACGGCAGAAAAGGCAGGTTGGATTTTCCTTCTTAGGAAGTCCAACCTGCCTTTGGCACATAGGGCTTTTCCGCCCGCAAGAATCGGCCACTACGATGCAAAATCCCATAAGAAAGAACTGGCGGGAATGTTTTTTACATTTTTAACCAAAGAAAACTCGAAAAAAGAGAGGGATAAATATCTGCATCAACCATTTTTCCTTAAATTTGTAGGCAGAAATGTCACATCCTCGAAACAGGATTGAAACATTTTTAGTAATGGCAAATTACCCTTGGTGATGGTTTTACCATCACTTACTACAGACAAGACACATAAATTCAAACATAATACTACAGGATCCAACCATGGAACAAAAAAATTTAAAACACATCGTTGACCAATTTGAAATCCAAGGCCATGTCACTGAAGTGAAGCCTCTCGGAAACGGACTCATCAATACAACTTACAAGGTATGCACCGAAGGTGATGCCCCCGACTATGTTCTCCAACATGTCAACAACGCCATTTTCCCCGACGTGAAAATGCTCATGGACAACATCGTTGCCGTGACAGGACACATCCGCAAAAAACTGGAAGCTGCCAACACGCCTGACATCGACCGCAAGGTTCTGACCTTCATTCCTGCCAAGGACGGACAGTTCTTCTACCTCCACGAAGGAAAATACTGGCGCATCATGGTGTTCATCCCCGACACGGTTTCACAGACGGCCGTTACACCTGAAACTTCTTACATCGTTGGCGAAACTTTCGGAAACTTCCAGGCTATGCTGGCTGACATCCCTGTTCAGTTGGGCGAAACCATCAAGGACTTCCACAACATGGAATTCCGCATGCAGCAGTTGCGCGAAGCTGTGGCTGAAAACAAGGTTGGACGTCTGGCTGAAGTTCAGTGGCTCGTTGACGAACTGGAAAAGCGTGCTGAAGACATGTGCAAGGCTGAACGCCTCCACCGCGAAGGCAAATTGCCGAAGCGCATCTGCCACTGCGACACGAAGGTCGACAACATCCTCTTCGACAAAGACGGCAACGTATTGTGTGTCATTGACCTCGACACGGTGATGCCAAACTTCGTATTCTCTGACTTCGGCGACTTCCTCCGCTCTGCTGCCAACACGGGTAAGGAAGACGACAAGGATCTCGACAACGTGAACTTCAATATGGACATCTTCCGCGCTTTCGCCAAGGGCTACATCAAGAGCGCCAAGAGCTTCCTCACGCCAATCGAAATCGAAAACTTGCCTTACGCTGCCACGCTGTTCCCATACATGCAGACGGTGCGTTTCTTGGCCGACTATATCAACGGCGACACTTACTACAAGACGCAGTATGCTGAACACAACCTCGTCCGCTCTAAGGCACAATTTAAATTGTTGCAGAGCGCCGAAGAGCACCTCGCTGAAATGCAGGCTTTCATCAACGAGCAGCTTGACTAATTTGATTTAAAAATGTCTCCGACAAGGAGATCATTCATAATTCATATATAAGTTAACAACAAGGTCCACCTCGGAAACGGGGTGGATTTTTTGTTGCCATACGGTGGAGGGGCGTTGGGAGGATACCACCTTATAAAGTAAGGCACAAAAAAAACTTCCGCGGGCTTTGTAATATGGTTACAAAATCTGCGGAAGATTTTTTTGTGTCTTAAGCAATATTGGCTTCAGGGATTATTTGAACACATGCTTGCCATAGTTCATGCCCTTCATGTCATAATATGAAGGCTCCTGCTGCAAACGCTTGAGGAAGTCGGGATAAGAGCGTTCTGCCTGTGGCGTCCATCCAGCTTCTGCCACTGCGGCCAAACGGGGAAGAAGGAGATACTGCAATTTCGGCGTGTTTTCAACCCACTCCGTCCAGAAGTTGGCCTGAACGCCCATGTATTTCTCTTGCAGGTTTTCTGCCACATTCTTCATCGGCACATAGTTGTAAACGGCTTCAACCGTTTCCGTGCCCCAACCCTGTGAACGGGGTTCCCATACGTCTTTGCTCTGGCGGCGGTTGATATAATATGGTATCTGCGGACTCAAGATGGTGGTCAGACCACGCTTGGCGGCTTCCTGGGCGGCCTTGTCTGCACCAACCCATGCCATCACAGTGAAGTCCTTGCCCAAAACGGACGTGTTTCCGTGGAGCACCTCGTTCCAGAAGATGAAATGGCGCTGCTGCTGGGCTGGTTTGCTGGCAACGTAATCCTTGAGTTGCTTATAGAAATGAATCTGCAAGTCGCGATAGTTTTTCGAACCGATCTGCTTCAGCAATGCCTGGCAGTCTTTGTTCTGCTCCCATTTCTTCACGGGGCATTCGTCGCCGCCGAGGTGCATATACTGGTAAGGGAAGAGGGTGATGAGCTCGTCTATCACGTCTTTGGCAAACTGGACGGCCTTGGGGTTGGCCACATTGATCACGTCGGTTGAAACGCCTTGTGAGAGCCAGACTTCATGGGGCTTCTCTGGGTCGCACGCCAAAAATTCTGGATATACGGCCACGGCAGCCTGGGAGTGTCCGGGAATGTCTACTTCCGGCACTATCTCAATGAAACGCTCACGGGCATAGGCAACGATTTCGCGGACATCGTCCTGCGTGTAGTATCCGCCATAACGCTCGCCATCGGGCAATGTGTTGCCCCAAGAGAGGGTCATGGTGTTTCTCCACGCACCGTAAGTGGTCAGACGGGGATATTTCTTGATTTCCACGCGCCAACCCTGGTCATCGGTCAGGTGCCAATGGAAACGGTTCATCTTATAGGCGGCCATCACGTCGAGCACCTGCTTCACGGCTTTCTTGCCGAAGAAATGGCGGCCTTCGTCGAGCATGAAACCGCGCCAGCCGAAACGAGGGGCGTCTTCAATCTCGACAACGGGCAGGGTCATGCTCGTTCCCTTTTCCACACTAACGCCAGCCATCACGGCACGTGTTGGCAACATCTGCTTCAATGTCTGCAAGGCATAGAAGAAACCAACGGGGCGGGCGGCCTCGATGATGACATTGGTCTTGCTGACAGTCAAGCAATAGGATTCTCCTTTCAACGAGGGATTGAGGCGCAACTGCAAAGCGGCCTTGGCGGCTTTGCTGGCCTTGAAGGCGAGACCGGTGGTGCTCGTAAATTCCTGTTCAAAGGATTTCAAAAGGCTCTGGATGCTGTCACCCTCATAGGCGTCAGCCCATGCGGTTGTGACTTGTCCGAAAGTAAACTGGCCGTTGCCTTCAACAAGTTTGGCCGGACGCGGAATGATTGAAAGCCCGTCGGCCATGCAAGAGGCTGAAAGGCACACAGCCATCAATGAGGCCGTAATTTTCTTGGTGATTTTCATACTGTTGTTTTGTGTTGATTATTATTTCTGGTTCTGCTCGCGACGCGGACATACCTGGGGGAACGGTGTCTTGTTTGGATGGTCCCTGAGATATGACACACTGCTTCGCTGCTTATGGGAATGCTTCTATGAGGCATCAATTGGGCGACACGTCCGATGGTTGTTCTTCCTCTTCCGCATCACCATGCGCTTCCAAGAGGTCGACATCGGTTGAGGTGTCCACGTCTGCCAACTGCGGAATGGGATTTTTGTCACTCTGCTTGGCGCCGAGTTTGATGAGTTTGGCACAGGTCGTCAGGATACTCTTGCCGGTTGGCTGCAATTTCTTTCCAGCATCTTCATAGGCCGATTCGGCTGCCTTCAGCGCCTTTCCGACAGCGGCATACCTCTTCATGAAGAGGCCAACGCGATCAATCATTTCATTGGCCAGACTGTACACGTGCTCGTGGTTTTGTGCCTGGGCAATCTGTGTCCACGTGAGATTAACGATACGCAAGGCTGCAAAGAGCGTCTGCTCGTCGGCAATAAAGACGTTGCGTTCCATCGCACGCCGCCATAAATCGGGTTGGGCATTCAAAGCGGTCCATAGCGCTCCTGTATGCGGCACGAACATGATGACATAGTCCATCTTCATCTTCGGAGGTTTCACATACGAAGAATAGTCCTTCTGCGAAAGTTCTTTGACGTGGCTCTGAATACTGTCGATGTGTGCCTTCAAGGATTTCTCGCGCGTCACGTCGTCCTCTGCATTCAGATAGTCAAAGAAGGCCGTGAGCGACACCTTGGAGTCGATTATGACTTCACGGCGCTGGTCGAGGTGCAAAATCACGTCGGGGCGCATCATGCTGCCTTCTTCCGACTTCACCACATGGCCGTCAGCGTCACGAAGAACGGCCTGCGTGTCATAGTGGATGCCACGCTCCAATCCTTGCGAAGCCAACAGTTCGTCGAGCACCATCTCGCCCCAATCTCCTTGCACCTTGCTGCCGTGTTTCAATGCACGCGCCAACTCGTCGGCACTCTGCTTGGCGGCTATGCTCTGCTGCATCATGCGCTCTATGTTCTCTTTGAGGGCCGAACTCATTTCGGTCTGCTTGATGGTGCTCTCATTCATGGCACGGTTCATTTTGTCAATCGTCTCACGCAGAGGCATGACAATCTGACCGAGATTGGTGTTGCTCGCCACTTCAAACTCCTTCTGGCGCTGCTTCAACATCTCATCGGTGGCGCTCTTCAACTGCGCCGTCATTTTCTCAACGGTCTCATCAAAGCGCATCTGCTGGGCCTTCATGGCCTCGTTATGCCGCATTTCCTGCGCCTCGATTGCCTGACGGAAGGAACGCTCCTTGCTGGCCATCAGCACGTCGTTGGCCGTGGCCTGGGCTTCAAGGGCGGCGCGGCGCTCAACCTCGGCATTTTTCTGCTGCAAAGCAAGGCGCCGGTCGAAATCGTCACGCATCGCCTGCTCTTTCTGAAGGCGCTCTGCCTTCAATTCTTCAATCCGCTGACGCGCTTCTTCCTTCTGTTCGCTCATCTGCTTCTGAAGGAACTCGGCCTCTGCCTGCAAACGCTGGTGCTTGGCTTTCAAAAACAAATAGGCGGCAACAACGCCCAAGGAAAGCCCTATAAAGAGGTATATAATTGTGTCCATGTAGTATAGAAACTCATTTCCTTACAAATTTACAGATTTTAATCGAGGCAAAAAAATTCAGCACGACGAATATAGCCGCCGCCACCTTTTTTTGTTCTGCAAACCACCGCTACTTGTATAAAAAATAGCTAAATTTGCGCACTTGCTGAACGCGACAAACAAACATCCCTAATATAATATGTTATCTAACACAGAAATCAAACAGCAGGAGCCGATGAAACAGGCTCCAACGACGGAGGCTGACGCTCCGCCATCAGCAAATGAGAAAAAGAATGTGACCTACGGATTTCTCGTCGGTCTGTTAGCGGCCATCTGCTATGGCTTCATCCCGTTCTTCACCCTGCCCATCAAATCGGGAGCAACGGAGAATTTCATGTCCGACCCGACCATCCTCTTCTACCGTTTCGGATTTGCCAGCATCATCCTGGCAATCGTGATGCTCATACGCCGCATCAGTTTTAAGGTGACACGCGGTGAACTGGTGACGCTGATTTACCTCGCATTCATCTCCGACGGTTCTGCCTTGTTCCTCATCGACGGATACAACTATATGTCGAGCGGCGTTGCCACCACCCTCCATTTCATGTACCCGGTCGTAACGGCCATCATCATGATGACTTTCTACAACGAAGCCCGCAGATTGAGCACCATTTTGGCCGTGTGTATGGCCGTCGGCGGTGTCGGCATTCTTTCTTGGGACCCAACTGGAAACACAAGTGTCCGCGGCGTCATCATCGTCCTGGTATCTGCCGTCTGCTATGCGCTTTATCTCATCCGTGTCAACCGTTCGAGAGCTGCCACGATGAACAGTTCAAAACTCGTTTTCTACGTCATGTTCATCGGTGCACTTATCTTTGGAGCTGAAGCCCTTCGCCAAGGCAACTTCTCCCCAATCACAACCGACCTGCAATGGAGTAACCTTGCCTCCCTGGCCATCATCTGTACGTTCATCACCAACGTCAGTTTGGTCTACAGCGTCAAACGCATCGGCAGCACCATGACCGCCGTCCTCGGGGCCTTAGAACCGCTCACTGCCGTCATCATCGGATGCCTCATTTTTAATGAAGCCTTCAACTGGCAAGTCATGCTGGGAATCGCACTGATCATTCCCGCCGTCATCATGATTATCCTGACACGACGCAGATAATTCCTCCGTCTGTCGCCACAACCCACCAGGAAAACTGAAATTATCTAAGAATCATCAGATATTTATCAATTTTTCAGCTGGTGCTCATCTATAATCCATTGGAAGTTCAACTGCTGTTCTTCCTAAATCGTAAGCATCTCATACAGATAGGGTGTTCAAAATCCAGAAAAATTCTGCGCGATATTTTCTGGATTTTGAACACCCTATTTAGATAGAGACTTATATCTACTGGATATAGAGTCAATGCCTTATTCTTTTTTTCGACGCTGCCGCTTCTATGGGTATGCAATCAAGGCTTCTGTTCGAACACTGGCTCTCCGTTGGTATCAACCAAAAACCGGCCTTCTATACCAAAGAATGTCAACTCCGCTGGGTGGATGGCCTGAACTCCCCATGAATTATTCTCTTCATCGTAGATTCCACGCTCGAAATAGAAGAGGTTTTTATAGCGTTTGGCATCGAGGGAATGTATTTGCTTCTTTGGGTTCTTGCGATCATTGGGAACGGAATCCGTCACCCATATACGCGTGATAGTATTGGTTTCAGTATCCACTTCTATCGCCCACAAAGTCCAAGCGTGGTTCATGTCGCGAAGTTGCGCAACGTAATTTCCCGTAGTGAAATAACGCAACAACACGTCTGTGAATATTGCTTCGTTGGAGTCTATATAGCCTCGCGTGAAGATGATTGGATTATCATAGTCGTCATTGAAGAGATAGTTTTGATAAAGATTGGTACGTGTGTAGGCTATGGATGGATGTGTTTCACGCAGATACCAATCGAGGGCTTTATATACATAGTCACCACCCTTATTGAAGTAAGGGTTGCGATCAAATTCCCGATTGACTTCCTCTGGGTCCCAAATTTTCCCTGTATAGATATACTTTTCCTGTATTCGATCCTGCCACCATGCTATCATGTTACTACTGACAGCTGCCCAGCAGCCATTCGTGAACTGAAAGGTGTTGTACCAGCCTGCATCTACGCTGACGCCTTTGGCCCAATACTGGACTCTCTCTGCTCTCGCAGAAGAAAATGGGATGATGATGCCCAGTGCAAATACCAGTGCAAATACCAATGCAAATACCAATGCAAACGTAATTGATGTCTGTTTCATTTTACTCATATCGTCGGTTTTTCGCCATGAGAAAGCCCATCAGAAGACCCTGACTTTCTCTCCGCTGTTTTCTCTCTGCACAACATATACCCCCTTGGGAAGAGAACCATTCTGATGCGTCATATCACGTCCGTAAAGATCATAGATACGGCAATGCTCATCACAATGGATTTTGCCACCAATAGCGTATATGAAGCTATCTGATTGCGTGTGGCCCACACCTGTTGCTGGTTGGGGATTGCATACGCCACGCACAGAAGAACCATAATAGCGTGCGTGATTCCAATCGCTTTTGAAACAAGCCCGAAAGAACTGCAACTGATAAGCGGAGCCACTATAAGAGGAACTTTTGAAAAGCGAGCTCGACCATTAGTAACCATGTACGCCCTTCTCGTTAATCTGGCTCGCATAACGGCAACCTGCAGCAGGCAAAAAGAGTGAAGCATCACTGCTCTTGGCCGTAACCACATATCCTGCAACACCTGATTTATTGTAATCGTCAGTCCATGTCCAAACACAATGCTCTTGAAGTTCCCTCCATTCCTCTTTGGTTGGCATACGCCATGTGCCACCCCACACACACGAGACGATATCATCAGCGGCATCAAGCGACAACACCCCATCAGAATAAGAATACTTCGTGAGCGAATTTTGACCTGCTCCATGCGAATAAGTGGCCCATCGAAAGTCCGTTTTCAAAGTCGTTTCGCCCCACGCATAATAGTTGCCCTCGTCTTGAGGACGATTTGCGCCAATATTAGTAGAAGCCCATTTAATTCCACTGGGCAATCCCAAATCAATCCAAATATGTCCGGCCTCCTCTCCTGAGGTTTGCGCAAACATAGCACAAGACGCTGCACACATTATCAAACAAGTAATATTTTTCTTCATTTCTTCATAGCCTTAAATTAGCAGACCTGTCATTCCACGCAGACTTGTCATTCCACGAGTAAGCAAGCCATTGGATAACTGCGAATTACCCAATCCTTGCACATGGTAAAAAACATCCAATCTTAGTGCTGCTTAAAACTCAAATAACGATTATCTTAGCGTGGCAAAGATAAACAAAAAACTGAGAAAATCGCTCCTTTTAGAAGGTTTTTCCTACTCGTTAGAAGGATGTTCCTGCTCGGAATTAGCCCCCCATTAGATAATGCTCATGCCGAACGTACAAACTGCAGCTACTTGCGACAGCAAAATGAAGAGCGGAACGACGCGACGGAATGATGCCGCATTGGCGCGACGGAACAACGCCGCGTTAGGGCAACGAAACAACGCCGCATTGACCCGATATAAAGATACGAAAAGCCCTCCCAGCAATCTTGCTGGAAGGGCTTCCACTTGAAAATAAGATGGCGGCGACCTACTCTCCCGCTTGCGCAGTACCATCGGCGCG